>ULVS01032844.1_pt1 | contig 181908 bp, 147 predicted proteins | sample 1959671 | NCBI WGS metagenome assembly ULVS01 (sample SAMEA4835792, study PRJEB28245) | human gut metagenome | biome: gut microbiome; material: fecal sample | place: Denmark | collected 2008
GACCGGCAGCATCGACGATCTGTCTGCCCCGGCGGAAGTGACGATTTCCGGCCAGCGGATGAGTGAACAGATGACGGTCAGCGGCGCGTTTGCGCTGAACGACCTGTATCCTGATACCTACCAGATTACGGCAACCCTGCCGCGCGGCTTGTATGACACCGAGGGCTGGACGCTCAGCACGACCGATACGGGCGTGACGGCGAGCATTCTGGTGGAAATCGGCGCAGGCGAAACCGTTGTGCTGCCGGCGCTGGCGAACCATGCCACCGGCGACGCTTCCGGCGTGGTGCTGGGGCTGGACGGTCAGCCGATGAGCGGCGTGCAGGTGCAGCTGGTCAATCAGGCGGGCGAAGTCGCGGCGGAAGCGGTGACGGATGAAAACGGCGCTTGGCAGGTGGAGTTCCTCGAATACGGGACGTACGTCGTCCGCTATGATGCGGGCGTGACCCTTGCCAACGGCGCGCTCGTCATTAGCGACGAACCCGCGACTGTGACCGCGAAGGCGGCGAATCCGGCGGCGCTGACCATCCACGCCTTCCGCGACAACGATAACAACGGTTCACGCGGGAAGTACGAGGAAGGCGTGTCCGGCGCGACGATGAGCCTCATCACCGAAGTCAACGGCGTGGAGGTTGTTGTGGCATCCGGCGAAACGGACAAGAACGGTGAAGTGTCGCTGGCTGTCCCGGCGGGGACGTACGTCCTGCGCAGCGAGCTGCCCGCGGGCTTCGGCCATGGCGCGCACGGCAAAAATGTCAGCGCGAACATGTCCATCATGGATGAAACGACCGAACGAGTGCAAAACAGCGTGCCGCTGACCCTCGAAGCCGGTTCTGTGACCGACGTGGGCGTCGGCGTGATGACGATGGCGGCGCTGCAGGGCCTTGTGTGGCTGGATGAAAACGACGACGGCGTGTATCAGGACGGCGAACCCGGTCAAGCGGGCATCAAAATCCGCGCCGTCGGCGTGAAAAACGGCTTGGTGTACGAAACCGAGAGCGGCGAGGACGGCAAATTCTACATCGGTCAAATGCGCTATGGCACATACAATGTCGAATACAGCCTGCCGGACGGCTTGGTGTTTGCGCGCTACAGTCAGACGGGCGGTAATCGCCGCTCCATCATCACCAGCGAATTCAAGCGCTCCGAAACGGATCAGGTGATTCTTGAACGCGGTGATTTGGAGGAAGTCCTCCTTGGCGTGATGAAGGGCTCTGACATCAACGGCATCTGCTTCCTGGATGAAAACAACAACGGCGTGTACGACGAGGGCGAAAAGACGCTGGAAGGCGTGAAGGTCGTCCTGTACCGTCAGGCCATCGGCAAGGAGCTGCTGAACACCGTCTCCGACGAGAACGGGCGCTTCACCTTCGCCAACATCCGCGGCAGCACGTTCCGCGTCAAAGCGACGATTCCGCAAGGCTATGTGTACACCATCGCGGGCGAGGGCGAGTACGGCAACATGTTCGCCCCCGGCACTGACCGCCGCGAGCACACGATTTCCGACGTGGTGCTGGAGAACGACAGCGAGATGACGATGGCCATCGGCGCGATTACCTACGGCAGCATCTCCGGCACGGTGTATCTGGATGACGACTTCTCCGGCAGCCGGATGGACGCGGAAAAGATGGTCAACAACTTCACCGTCACCCTGACGGATGAAAAAGGCAATACCCGCACGGCGAAAACGAACCGCAGCGGCGTGTATACCTTCGATGACCTTGCGCCGGGGCAGTACACCGTGAGCGCGACCGCGAACAGCGGCTTGGCGTTCACGCGCACGGGCGACGGCAATATCCTCCGCAACCTCTCCGGCGGCGCGGGCGAAAGCGACCCGGTGGCGCTGACAATGGGCGCGGATTTGACGGGGCTTGATATCGGCATGATTACCCCCGGCCATGTGTCCGGCGTGGTGTTTGCCGACAAGAACGACAATGGCATGCGCGACGCGGATGAAGGCGGCTTGCTCGGCGCGGTGGTTCACCTGATGGACGAAACCGGCGACGTGGCGACCCGCACCATCGGCGCGGATGGCAGCTTCCTGTTTGACGCGGTGCTGCCCGGAACGTACCGCCTGCGCTACGAGTTGCCGGGCGACGGCGTGTTTGCTCCCCTGACGGACGGCGGCAACACCATCGCGCCGGATTCCGACGGCACGACGGATTCCTTTACCATCGGCGTGGGCGAAGAAGTCACCGCGCCCCTGTGCGGCGCACTGGCTTTGGGCGACATTGAAGGCGTGGTGTTTGCCGATCACAACGGCAGCGGCGCACAGGATGCAAACGAAGCGGCGCTTGCCGGCGTGACGCTGATTCTGACTCCCTCCCGCGAGGATTTGACGGAGCAGACCGTCCTCACCGATGCGACGGGCGCGTACAGCTTCACCGGGCTGCGGCCGGACACCTACACGCTGACCCTGCGCTTCCCGGAGGGCATGGTGCTCTCCAAACTGGACGGCAATGTGACCCTGCCGCTGATGCACGGGCTGAACGAGCAGCAGGTGAACATCGAAATCGGGCTGGGCGAGGAATGGCTGAATCAGGCGCTTGGCGGCGTGATTCCGTCGAAGATGTCCGGTCAGGTTTGGGTGGACGAGAATGACAACGGCCGCATGGACGCGGGCGAAATCACCCCGGAAAACGAGACGCTGACCCTGCTGGATGAAACCGGCGCGGTGTTTGCGCAGGTGCAGACCGATGCGGATGGGCGGTTCGCCATCGACGGCATTGCCCCCGGCGTGTACAGCCTTGCCTACGACCTCAAGGAAGGTACGCAGGCGGCGCGTCTGGGCGACAGCACCTTCACCACCGAGGGCAGTCAGCTCGTCATGACCGAGATTGAAATTAGCGAAAACAACAACTATACTGCTCCGATGCTGGGCTTGAAGATTGACACAAGCATCGGCGGCATGGTCTGGTGCGACAACGCGGGCGAGATTGCGCCCCTGTCCGGCGCGGAGGTTATCTTGCTGGACGAAAAGGGCAGCGAACTGCAAACCGCGACGACGGGCGAGGACGGCATCTACCGCTTTGACGGCTTGATGCCGGGCAACTACCGTCTGCGTGTGACGCTCCCGAACGGCTACGTCGTCGTAGAAAAGGACGACACGCGCCTCAAGGACGGGCAGAACATCAGCGTGATGACGACCTACACCGCCCGCGAGGGAGAGAGCGACCTGATTGCCCTGCGCATGAGCCAACATCAGCTGGAGCAGAACATCGGCGCGGTGCAGCCGGGCACGCTGGGCGACTTCTGCTGGCTTGACCTGAACGGCAACGGCCTGCAGGACGCGGGCGAACTCGGTCTGGGCGACATGCGCATCGAGCTGTGGCGCAACAATCAGCTCGTCGCGGAAACGACGACCGACGCGTATGGCTACTACACCTTTGAGAACCTGTATCCGGGCGTGTACACGCTCAAGCCCATCTACCCGGCGGAAGTTGTGCCGACGCGTATGCGCACGGATATTCCGCTGATTGCGTCGATTCTGGGCGAAAACGGCGAATCGAACCCGGTTCAGGTGACCTCCGCCAGTACGACCTACACGGCGGATTTGGGCTTCGTGCTGGTTGATGACGGCGTGCTGCCGGCAAACTACGGCATCGGCGAAAAGCAGGACTGGACGAAGAAGTAAGGGACAATGCGGAATTGCGCAGCCGCGGATGGCGGGGTGCTGCGGGGGCGAAAGCTCTCGCGGTGCCCCGTTTTTTGTGAAGGAGGAGGGAAGCAAAGTCCGCTTTTACGGAAAGAATCAACTGTTTGTTTTGGGGAGAATTGAAAAGTAAATAAAAGTTACTTCACTCGCATTTTCCAAATGAAAATGGAAGCTGCTTCATTCTGAAATCCCAAATCTGCGCGAATCAAGCGTTTTCCTGCGCGAAAGTGTATAGCAAAAGCGCCTTGCATCTGATATCATAGATGTTACCAGCTGAGACTGTTCCATATGGAAAAAAAACAGCCGAATCATGCTGGAAATGAAAGGACGGAAACAAATATGAAGAAACTCCTTGCTCTCCTGATGGCGCTCATGATGTGCTGCACTGCCTTTGCGTTCGCGGAGGAAGAAGCGGAAGTGCCGGCAGTTGAAATGAATGTCAGCTTCGAGGCGCAGACGGTTGCGCTGGGTGAAACGGGTCTGACGATGCAGATTCCGGCGGACTGGGCGGTTCAGGAAGTCCCCGCAGGCACGGAAAACGCCGAGAACATCCTGCTCTTCGCCGTCAACGCCGACCAGACGGTCAGCATTACGGCGCAGCTGTCCGCGATGAGCTTTGAAACGCTGCTGCAAGGCATTCAGGACGCGGGCGCGACGGAAGAAATGCTCGCTGAGCTGTATGTCAACGAAAACTATTGCCTGATGTACACCCCCGGCGACACCGTGCTGGCGCTGTATGCTTTCCTTGACGACGAGACGGTTCTCGCCGTGACGTTCCAGGTCGCCAGCAAGGAAGTGGGCGACGCGCTGGAAAACATGCCGCTGGAGATCTTCGGCAGCTTGGCGGCAGCGGAGTAATTCACTTCGTTACCACGATGCAGGACGAATGAGCGTCCTGCATTTTTTGTGCGCAAAAATGCACAAGGAACTGCAGAAAACTTGACAAATGCAACGACATGCCCGAAAATATTCAAAATACACGAGAAAAACATGAAAAAAACACAGTTTGTGCAGCAAAACACTTGATTTTCTCCATACAGTGTTGCATGATAAAGCATCGACACGGTGAAGCCGGCTGGTTTGGCGTGTCGATGAACAAGAAACGCAGGCAGACGCGGCAGCGCCCCTGCCGGGAAGGTGGAGCGGATGAATTCCAAGATGCTGTTTTATATCCTCAAGCGCGTGCTGCTGGCGCTGCTGACCATCTGGATTGTCATCACGGTGACGTTCTTCGTGATGCACTCGATTCCGGGTGGACCGTTCGCAAGTGAAAAGGCAATTTCCGCGGAAGCGCAGGCGGCGCTGGAGGCCAAGTACGGGCTGGACAAGCCGCTGGGCGAACAGTATGTGACGTATCTGCGCGACGTGGTGACGAAGCTGGACTTCGGGCCGAGCCTGAAGCAGCGCGGCCGTCAGGTCATTGACATTATTCTGGATGGCATGAAGACCTCCGCAAGGCTTGGTCTGATTGCGGCGTTCAGCGCGGCGATTGCCGGCATCGTCCTCGGCGCGCTGGCGGCGCTGCGGCGCAACACCGTGCTGGATAAGATTATCATGGTGATTACGACCGCGTTCGTGTCCATGCCGTCGTTCATTATGGGGTCATTCCTGCTGATAGTGTTCTCAGTCAAGTTAGGCTGGGTACCTGCGAACGGCGCGACGGCCGAAGGGCTGATCCTCCCGATTATCACCCTTGCGCTCTACCCGATGAGCTACATCACGCGCCTGACGCGCTCCTCCATGCTCGACGTGCTGGGGCAGGATTACATCCGCACCGCGCGCGCCAAGGGCGTTTCGGGCAAGAAAATTATCTTCGGTCACGCGCTGAAGAACTCGCTGATTCCGGTTATCACCTATTTCGGCCCGATGCTGGCGTTCATCGTCACCGGTTCGATGGTCGTCGAGCAGATTTTCGCCGTGCCGGGCATCGGCCGCCAGTTCGTATCCAGCATCACCAACCGCGACTACACCATGATTATGGGGACGACTATTTTCCTCGCCTCTTTAATCGTGATTATGAATCTGATCAGCGACCTGCTCTACAAGGTGGTTGATCCGCGCATTGATTACGAATAAGGAGGCCTCTGCATCATGATGATGAACAAGAAAAAGCCCTTTAGCCTGCATCTGGATGTGGATTCCTTCATGCCCGCGACGACGGAGGAAAAGGAAGTCATCTCCCGGATGCGGCCGTCCTCGACCTTTTTCCGCGATGGCGTGAAGCGCCTGCTGAAGAACAAGGTCGCGACCATCAGCCTGATTCTGATTGTGCTGATTACGCTGTCCTCCATCATTATTCCGATGTTCTGGCCGTACTCGTATGACCAGATGCTGGGACAGACGAAGGGACGCCCGATGGACAACAGCTACAACAACCTCGCGCCGTTCCAGTACGGCAAGACGGAACTGAAGAAAATCGACAAAGGGGAATCTGTTTTCCCGCACATCTTCGGCACGGATGCGCACGGACGCGACTACTTCATCCGCGTCGTCTACGGGACGCGCATTTCCCTCGCCGTCGGCTTCTTCGCCAGCATCATCGTGCTGGTGATTGGCATGATGATTGGCGCAGTCGCGGGATATTTCGGCGGCAGGGTGGACTTGTTCATCATGCGAATCGTCGATATTATCTACTCATTGCCGGACATGCTGGTCATCATCCTGCTGGCGGTCGTGCTGGGGCAGGTGCTGCATGTGGAAGGCACCATCTTAGAGAAAATCGGCTCGAACATCATCAGCATGTTCATCGTCTTTGGTCTGCTCTATTGGGTGGGCATGGCGCGCCTGATTCGCGGTCAGATTCTGTCCCTCCGCGAGCAGGAGTACGTGCTGTCGGCGCAGGCGACGGGCGCGAAGGCGCGGTGGATTATCCGCAAGCACCTTCTGCCGAACTGCATCAGCGTCGTGATTATTTCGACCGCGCTGCAAATTCCGAACGCGATTTTTACCGAAAGCTTCCTGTCCTTCCTGGGTCTGGGCGTCAACGCGCCGATGCCCTCGCTGGGCTCGCTGGCTTCTGACGCGCTCAACGGCATCTATTCCTACACCTATCGCTTGATTATCCCCGCCGTGGTTATCTGCCTCATCGTGCTGAGCCTGAATCTGTTCGGCGACGGCCTGCGCGACGCATTTGACCCGAAGCTGAATGCGTGATGAAAGGAGCTGGACAAAATGGCATTGCTGGAAGTCAATGACCTGCATACATCCTTCTTCACCGACGCGGGCGAAGTCAAGGCGGTGGACGGCGTTTCGTTCCGCCTTGACCACGGCAAGGTGCTGGGCATCGTGGGCGAAAGCGGTTCGGGCAAGAGCGTCACGGCGTATTCCGTCATGCAGATTCTCGCGCCGACGGGCAAAATCGTCAGCGGCAGCGTGAAATTCGACGGACAGGAGCTGGTCGGCGCGGACGAGAAGCTGCTGCGCTCCGTGCGCGGCAACCGCATCTCGATTATCTTCCAAGACCCGATGACGTCCCTGAACCCGACCTACACCATCGGCCGGCAGCTGATGGAAGCAATTCTGCTGCACACCGACCGCAACCGCCATCAGGCGCGCGAACGGGCGGTGGAGATGCTGAAGCTGGTCAACGTCAACGAGCCGGAAAAGCGCATGAAGCAGTACCCGTTCGAGCTGTCGGGCGGTATGCGGCAGCGCGTAATGATTGCTATGGCGTTGGCGTGCGAGCCGGACATTCTGATTGCCGACGAGCCGACGACCGCGCTGGACGTGACAATTCAGGCGCAGATTCTTGATTTGATGCGCGATTTGCAGAAGAAGATGGGCATGGCGATTATCATGATTACGCACGACTTGGGCGTTGTCGCCCAGATGTGCGACGAGGTCATCGTCATGTACGCCGGGTCTATCTGCGAGCAGGGGACGGCGGATGAAATCTTCTACAACCCGCGCCACGAGTACACAAAGGGCTTGATGCGCTCCATCCCGACGGCGGAGAACAACGGACAGCGCCTGGAGCCGATTACCGGTACGCCGATTGACCTGCTGAACATGCCCAAAGGCTGCCCGTTCGCGCCCCGCTGCGAGGCGGCGATGAAGATTTGCCTGAAAGAGAAGCCGGTTCGGATGCTCATCAATGACGACCATATGGCAACCTGCTGGATGAACGTCAAGAAGGGCGTTGAGGACGGCAGCATCACGGAGGAAGGAGGAGTGCCCTGTGTCTGAAGCGCAGATGCACCAGCCGCTGCTGGAAGTCAAGGGACTGAAAGAATACTTTGACATCAACATGGGCTTCTTCCGCACCAAGCCGCTGAAGGCGGTCGATGATGTGTCCTTCACCATCAACAAGGGCGAAACGCTCGGTCTGGTGGGCGAATCCGGCTGCGGCAAGACGACTGTTGGGCGCACCATCCTCCAATTGTACAAGCCGACGGCGGGCGAAATCATTTACGATGGCAAGCCCGTCAAGACGAAAGCGGACTTGCAGAAGTTCCGCACGAAGGCGACGATGGTGTTCCAAGATCCGTACTCCTCGCTGAACCCGCGCATGACCGTGTCGGACATCGTGGGCGAACCGCTGGATGTGCACCACCTGTATTCCTCCAAGAAGGAGCGGGAGGAGCGCATTTTGCAGCTGCTGGGCTATGTCGGGCTGAACAGTGAACACGCCTCGCGTTACGCGCACGAGTTTTCCGGCGGTCAGCGGCAGCGCATCGGCATTGCCCGCGCGCTGGCGGTGAATCCGGAATTCATCGTCTGCGACGAGCCGGTGTCGGCGCTGGACGTGTCGATTCAGGCGCAAGTCATCAACATGTTTGATGATTTGCAGGATCGGCTGGGGCTGACGTACCTGTTCATTGCGCATGACCTGCTGGTTGTGCGGCATATTTCGGACAGAATCGCCGTGATGTATCTGGGCAAGATGGTGGAGCTGGCGTCGGCGGAGGAAATCTACAATCACCCGCTGCACCCGTATTCCAAGTCGCTTTTGTCCGCCGTTCCGCTGCCTGACCCGAAGGCGGCGCGCGCGAACAAGCGCATTGTCCTCTCCGGCGACATTCCAAGCCCCCTGAACGCGCCGTCGGGCTGTCCGTTCCGCACGCGCTGCCCCTACGCCACCGAAGCCTGCGCGCAGTCGATGCCGCCTTTCAACGAAGTCGAGAAGGGTCACTTCGTCGCCTGCCACCGGGTGAAGGAACTGGGGTAAAAGGGGAGACGCCAGAGGCTCTGCCTCTGGACTCCGGCAGGGGCGCTGCCCCTGCACCCTGCAAGGGACTTCGTCCCTTGACCCTTTCGCGCGATTGCGTTGGTGACACTGGCATAGTGTGCCCGCGTGTTTATCCGCGCAAAAAAATTGCTTCAAGGATGCGTCAACACGCATTTTTGATACAGACAGTCTACGAAAAGCAAGGCTGTCACAGAATATTAAGGGAGGTTTTTTCATGAAGAAGCTGACTGCTCTCCTGCTCGCCATCGCAATGATGGTGACCTGCACCCTGTGCGCTGTCGCCGAAGACGGCAAGACGTACATGGCTGTCTGCATCGCGTCCGAGCCTGATACGCTTGATCCGGCGCTGAACTCCGCTGTGGACGGCGCGACGATGGTCGCTCACCTGTTCGCAGGCCTGTCCACTTGGGCGCAGACCGACGACGGCAAGCTGGAAATCCTGCCGGACTGCGCGGTGGAACTGCCGGATCCGGTGGTCAATGACGACGGCACGGTGACGTACACCTACACGCTCGTTGATGGCCTGAAGTGGTCTGACGGCAAGGATTTGACCGCGAAGGACTTCGAGTTCGCGTGGAAGCGCGCTGCTTCCTCCGAGCTGGGCGCGGACTATGGCTACATGTTTGAAGTCGTCAAGGGCTACACTACGGACGGCTCCGACCCCAAGGCGGAAAACCTCGCTGTGACCGCCGTGGACAACAAGACCCTGACCGTTACCCTGAACAACCCCGTTGCCTACTGGAACGAGCTGCTCGCCTTCCCGGCGTACATGCCCGTGCGTGAGGACGTCGTCGCCAACGAAGCGTGGGCGACCGATCCTTCCACCTACATCGGCAATGGCCCGTACACCATGACCGCGTGGGAACACAACAGCAAGATCACCCTGACCAAGAACCCCTACTATCATGCGGTGGACAAGGTCACGATGGACGAGCTGGACTTCTACCTCTCCGACGACGCGAACAACATGCTGGCGAACTTCCAGAAGGGCGACTGGCAGCTGATCGACGACGTTCCCACCTCTGAAATCGCTTCCCTGAAGGAACAGTATCCGACGGAATTCGTTGTCGCCGGCCAGATTGGTACCTACTATGTCTGCTGGAACATCAACGAAGAAATCCTGCCCGCTGACGTGCTCGCGAACATGACCCCCGAAGAAGCGGAAGCGGCGCGCGCAGAAGTCCGTCAGGCGATTGGCCTGCTGTTTGACCGCAACTACATCGTCACCGAAATCGGTCAGGCTGGTCAGCTTCCTGCGTCCAGCTTCGTCCCGATGGGCATGACCGATGCGGACGGCTCTGAGTTCTACAAGAACGCGGGCCATGTGGAAGGCGTCACCGGCTACTACGACGTGACCGACGACGAAGACGTCTACATGGCGAACTTCGACAAGGCGGTTGAAACCCTGAAGAAGTACTACACCTACGACGAGGCGAACGCCGTCTTCACCAACTTCCCGTCCCTGACCTACCTCTACAACACCTCCGAAGCCCACAAGGCGATTGGCGAATACCTCCAGAGCGCGGTTTCTGCGGTCGGCATCACCATGAACCTGAACAACCAGGAATGGAACACCTTCCTGAACACCCGTAAGGCGGGCGACTACTCTATCGCGCGCAACGGCTGGCTGGCGGACTACAACGACCCGATCTGCTTCCTCGACATGTGGGTGACTGGCTCCGGCAACAACGACGTGCAGTACGGCAAGGGCGCGAATGCGGATCTGAAGATCTACAACCTCGACCTGACCCCCTACGGCTACGACGTGAAGGTGGAGAACGGCACTTGGGCGGAAACCTATGACGTGCTGATTTCTGCTATCAAGAGCTGCACCGACAGCGCGAACCGTTATGCCATGATGCACATCGCGGAAGATATGCTGATGAATACCGGCTGCATCGTGCCGCTGTACTACTACACCGACATCTTCATGATCGACGACTCCGTGCAGGGCTTCTTCTCCAACCCGCTGGGCTACAAGTACTTCATGCACTGCACCATCGCCAAGTAATTCCATCCAAGTTTGGACAAATCCACGGGCGAATCGGCTTCAAAACCGGTTCGCCTTTTTTCGTATGTTGGAAAGATACACTTTGCCATCCTTGGCAACCGATATTTCCTGCCTTGGAAAGGTACATTCGGCGGAAAACATGCGCGAATTGACGGGAAATCTGCGTGAATGCAGGAATTTTCAGCAGGAAAAGGGCAGGGAAACGTCCAATTAATCCATTGAATGGCGGTGGTAAACAGCGCTTGCCAATGGTATACTGAAACCAGAAGGGCGATTTCTATGAAAAAAAAGCCCGCGGAAGCTATCAGCAAGGAGGAAGCAGCATGAAGCGAATCGCACGATGGAGCACCATTTTCCTGCTCTTATGCAGCATCATTTGGGCGGGTACAGCATCGGCGGCCATGATTGTGAATAACAACATGGCGGCGCTGCACACACTGAACACCCTGAACAAGGCCCAAATGCCGCTGAACGAGCACTCAGCGCTGGAGCGGCTGGCGAAAGAAATCGGCGCTGGCATATGGGACAATACGGACTGGAATGACCCGGCGTTTCAGGAGAACATCGGGCGATTTGGCATCACCGTGTTGAAAAAGGACACGCAGCCGCCGGAAGCCTTCATCGGCGACGCGATTTTTGACCATCTGGGCGACACGGAGTTCAATGCGCCGGAAATGAACGGCAATCTGCTGGTCCTCGGCGGGCTGAATGCCAATCTGCCGTCCGGCAAAATCGACCGCCTGTATGTGCTGTCGGACGAGGACGTTCGGCTGAACATCGGCGCGGCGGCAGAGGTTCAGGAGCTGATTCTGGGCGCATCGGGGAATGTGTCGCTGAACGGCGAGGGCAATGTCCGCTCCACCATCGTGGTGGACAAGCCGATGAATCTCGATATCGGGATTGCGACGAACCTCGTGAACCTGACGGATGACCCGCTGCCGACGGGCGATATTGTGCTGAATCCGGGCAAGAACGCGCTTGTGCCGGGGCAGCAGCTGCATATGGGCAACGAGCTGAAGGTGGAGAAGAAAATCAGCCTGACCGTGCGCTTCCGCCTTGTTGACCAGAGCGCCAAGGACATGCAGCTGGAAACGGCGGATTGGGACGGCGCGCTGCTGACCGAAACGACAGTGCAGTACACGGGCGACAGCTGCCCGATGGGTGCGGTCAACATGCTGAACAGCATCGAGGCGGCGTTTGCGGAGAAGTATCCGGATTTGCAGGAGCAGTATGTGCTGCTGCCGGAAATGCGCAGCGCAGACCCGTGGAGCAAGGTCTACCGCCTGAATGGCGGCGAATCCTGCTTTGCTGTGACGGAAAATTATGTCTATCTCTCCCGCGAGGGCGATGTTGTGTTCCCGCTGACGGATGACAGCACGCTGGTAGCGGAATTCCCGGTGTACGTCTACCGCTATGGCGAGCAGGACGGGCGCATCACCTACCGCGTTCGTATCAGCGGCGCACGCCCGGATTACTTCACGCCGAGCCTGACCCTGCGCAGCGGCGCCGTGGCGAGCTTCACTTTCGATAAGGAGCGCGGCGAGTGGGTGACGCAGTTCAAGCGCAGCGACTTCGGCGCGGACGAGCGTGCCCTCATTCACCTGACGGGACTGCGCGGCGAGGAGACGGACACATTCCTGCCCGTAACAGGCCGCGAAGAAAGGCGCATCGTTACGCTGACGTGGACGGCGGACACGCAGCGCGTGACCATCGACGCGCAGAACGTCCTCTGGGGCAGCGACATGCCGGCGGAGGGCAACGACCTGCTGTGCCGCGCGGGTGAGCAGGTGACGGTGCAAATCGCGCCCGCAGCGGGCTATCGCGGCATCCACGTTTTCCTGAGCGACCCCGCTATTTCCCTGAGTATCAGCGAGGGGAACGACGCGGTTTCCTTCCTCATGCCCTACGCGCCGCTGACCTTGACGCTGACGGCGGACAAGCTTTATACCGTCACGATGGACACGGCAGGCGGCGATCCAATCCGCCCCATCCAGTACACGGTGGAATCGGAAGCGTTCCAGCTGCCGACCCCGGTTCGCACGGGCTACATCTTCCTTGGCTGGACGGGCGAGGGCATCACCGAAGCGCAGGAAATCATTGAAATCCCGCAAGGCAGTACGGGCGACCGCACTTACACGGCAAATTGGCAGGTGATTGAATACACCATTACGCTGCTGGACATGGACGGTGTGGGCACGTCGGAAGCGCTTGTCTACACGGTGGAGCAAGCTGTAACGCTGCCGACCCCGACCCGCACGGGCTATGCCTTCCTTGGCTGGACAGTCAACAGCGACATGGCACCGCAGCTAACGGTTGTTCTGCCGCAAGGTTCGATAGGCAACAGGACATACACCGCGAACTGGGAACTGACAGGATACACCATTACCATGGATTTGAACGGCGGCAGCGGCGAAACAGCACTGCTTTACACCGTGATAGATGATGATTTTGCCCTGCCAACCCCGACCCGCAACGGCTACGAGTTTGTCGGCTGGACGGGCGAGGGCATCACGACGCCGCAGACAAGCGTCAAAATTCCGAAGGGTTCGACGGGAGACAAGGCGTATACTGCAAACTGGAAGGTGATTGAATACACCATCACACTGGACACGAACGGCGGTCCAAACGTGTCTCCGATAAAATACACCGTGGAGGATTCCTTCACCCTGCCTTACCCTCTCCGTCCGGGCTACGAATTTGCCGGCTGGACCCTCGATGGCAGCGGTATGCTCCCTGCCACGACGCTCATTATTTACTATGGCACAACCGGCGACCTCCATTACAAGGCGGAGTGGCGTTTGGCGGAGTACACCATCACCCTGGATTTGAACGGCGGCAGCGGTCAAGAAAAGGTGATTTACACCATAACGGATGAGGATTTCGAGCTGCCAACCCCGACCCGCAACGGCTACGAGTTTGTCGGCTGGACGGGCGAGCGCATCACGACGCCGCAGACAAGCGTCAAAATTCCGAAGGGTTCGACAGGCAACAAGGCGTATACCGCAAACTGGCAGGTGATCAAATACACCATCATTACGCTGCTGGAAGGGGGCAATGCGGGCTCATCGGGAGCGTATGTCTACACGGTGGAGGAAACCTTCACGCTGCCGACCCCGACCCGCACGGGCTACACGTTCTGGGGCTGGACGGGCGAGGGCATCACGAAGCCGCAGCCGAGCGTGACCATCCCGAGGGGTTCGACGGGCGACAAGACGTATATCGAGAACTGGGTAGAGACAGGATACACCATCACCCTGGATTTGAACGGCGGCAGCGGTAAAGAAAAGGTGATTTACACCATGACGGATGAGGATTTCGAGCTGCCAACCCCGACCCGCAACGGCTACGAGTTTGTCGGCTGGACGGGCGAGCGCATCACGACGCCGCAGACAAGCGTCAAAATTCCGAAGGGTTCGACGGGAAACAAGGCGTATACCGCAAACTGGAAGGTGATCAGATACACCATCACACTGGTCACGAACGGCGGCGCAGTCATAGCTTCGATACGCTACACCGTGGAGGATTCCGTCACCCTGCCCATCCCTCCCGAGCGTCCGGGCTACGAATTTGCCGGCTGGGTCCTCGATGGCAGCGGTCAGTTCCCTTCAACGCCGATGATTATCCCCGAAGGCTCAACCGGCGACCGCATTTACAAGGCGGAGTGGCGTGTGGCGACGTACACCATTACCTACGTGAGCCACGGCAAAGCATATAATTGGGTTCAATACACCATCAACAACCAAATTTATTTCGGGGCACCGGAAGAAGACCCGTCCTACTACCTCCCGGGCTATACCTTTGTAGGCTGGAAAATCGACGGCGTATCAGGAACGCCGCGCTCCTACATGCTGCCCAAGGGCTCGTATGGCAATCGAACGGCGACCATGCTTTGGGAGCCAATTCCGTAAGCGTAAACAAGGAGAACAAGGAGGGGATGCGCATTGGACTACCTCAGCGTAAAGGAAATAGCGGAGCTGTGGGGCGTTTCCATCCGCATGGTGAATTACTACCTGAATACCGGGCGGATTCAGGGGGCAATCCGGAAATCGGGCGGGTGGCTGATTCCGGCGAATACGCCGCATCCGGCGGATTTGCGCAAGAGCGGGCAGCGCGGGCAGGAAAAAATCCCCCCGCGGATGGCCAAGTGCTATATGCCGCTGATTTCCCGCCCGTGCGACAACGGCTTCCAAAATCTCCTGCTGACCATGAACGACGAGGAGGAACGCGACATCGCCCGCGCCCTGCACCACTATTTCCGCGATGAGCACGAGGAAGCCCGCGAAATCAGCGAGAAATACCTGACGAGCAAGTGCCCCGAAATCCGCCTGTCCGCGCTGATTACCAACACGATGGCGATGCTGCAGACGGGGGATGCCGTCAAGTGCCGCCGGAATCTCGAAATGATTCAGCGGGACGGGCAGCGCGCAAACGACGATTCGTGGCGGCTGTACAGCAGCATTACCGACGCGCTCATCAGCGTGTTCTTCCACTCCGAGAAGCTCGACTTGACCCCTATCCGCCCCGCTATCGGTATTCTTCCGCCCGGAATGCAGTATTTCGCCATGTACGCCATCGCCCACGCGCTCTACATCCGGCGCGAATACGAACACGCGATGGGCATTGCCGAATCCGCCCTGCTGATGGCGGGCACGCGCTACCCCATTGACAGCATCTACCTCAACATTGTCCTGTGCATGATTTGCATGAGCCTGAAGCAGGATGAACGCGCGGAGCAGAAGTTCGATGCCGCGTGGAGCATCGCCAGCCGCGAAGGGTACATCCACCCGTTTGTGGAGCATCACGGCATTTTGCAGGGGCAGGTGGAGCGCGCGCTGCGCAAGCAGGAGCCGGAAACGTACAACAAGATTGTGCAGTCGGTCTACCGCTTCAGCCGCGGGTGGATGAAAATTCACAACCCCGTGTCGACGCTGCAGGTGACCGACGCACTCACACCCTACGAGTTTTCGATTGCCATGCTTGCCGCGAAGGGTCGCAGCAACAAGGAAATCGCCGCGCTGATGGGCATTTCCGTCAACACGGTGAAGTCGTACATGGAGAGCATTTTTGAGAAGCTGCAAATCTCCAGCCGGAATGAAATCGACGCGTATGTGAATCGGTAATATCAACAAAAGCACGCACTCCGAATGTTGACATGCAAGCATTGCGGCTTAGAAAACCCGAAGGAAGCGCGCTACTGCCAACACTGCGGTGAATACAGGTGAATAAAAATCAGCCGCGACGAGCATATTCACTCGTCGCGGCTGTGTTTATCTATGCGCTTCCTTATTCTGATACATCCGCGCGTCCGCCCGCGCCAAGGACTCCGCCAAATCATCCGTTGACGGATTAAAATGCGAACAGCCCACCGAAACCGTCGGCAGAACCGGATTCTCCGCCCGCGCCGCATCCATCAGGTGCTGGAAAATCTCCGTCATGGTGTTGTATTGCGCGTTCCGCCGCGTCAGTATTACGCAGAACTCGTCGCCGCCGATGCGGAAGCACGTCCCGTAATTCCCGTACGCGCGGCGGATGCAGCCGGCAATCGCCCGCAGGCAGGCGTCGCCCATCAAGTGCCCATGGCAGTCGTTGACGTCCTTGAAGCGGTCAACGTCAAACATCAGGATGGCGGCAGGCACACGCAGGCGCGCCAGATAATGCTCGTAGCCCAAGCGGTTGACCAACTGCGTCAGCCCATCGGTTTGCAGCACCATGTCGCTGGAGAATTTCGACATCATCAGCGCACCGCAGCTGATGGTAATCCAGTCGATTCTGACCATCGGCAGGAAAAACTGCACCATCAGCCCTAACAGCACGAACAGCGTCGCGAGCATCAGCTGTGTGCCGCCGGTATACTGGTAGGCGCGGCAGGCGAACCAAATCTGCACGAGGAAGAACACCATGCTGCCCATGTAGGCGAACGTGTAGAGCGGGTAGAGTGATCCGTGGTGATAGAAATTCTGCCCATCGACATAGAACATCAGCCCCGTGAACGCCGAGAGCAGCACCAGCAGCGCGTGGAAGCCCGCAAGGCACAGCAGCCTATGCACCACTTTCCGTGGGCAGGGATGGATGACGCAGCCCGCGAACAGCCCGATTAGCGGCGCAAGCGAAAGTTCGATGGTCTTGACGGCGATATGCAGCGGAATCAGCGCGGGCGGCGTGCCATCCATCTGCACGCCCGACCACTCACACAGCGCCCAAATGGTAATGGTGGCGTACAGACCGCCGCAGAGCAGGTTTCGGATCTTGGATTGGCTGATGTCGCCACGCAGGGAGAAGAGCATAATCGCCATGGCGAAGACGCTGAGAGCAATATTTGCCGTGTATAATTCATTCATGCTGATTGTGGAGGCGGTTGACAAGCAATCGCGGCAGATAAGTTTGAAAAGGGCAAATTCCCCCTTCTTATAATAATGATACCACGAAAAAAAGAGGATGAAAAGTTGGTTACATGGGGAAAATTGCAAATGTGGCAGATTTCAACAAATGCGGGGAAATGGTTACATGGCAGTCTCACATTCCCCCCACAAGAAAAGGGACTGACCGAAGCCAGTCCCTTTGATGATTATTCGTATTCGCAAACGCTTGCCCAGCGGATGAGCAGGTCGCGCTCTTCGGGCTTGCCCTTGAGGGACTGGCTCGCGGCGACGATCGGAATCCACTGCTGGACGTACTGCTTGGCGGTGTCGCTCTTCTTGCAGAAGAGGGAGAGGTACTTCTCCGCCAGCGCTTCCTTGCCTTCGAGGACGAAGAGCAGGTAGGTGCGGGCAACATCAGCGGACGCGTTGCCCTGCGTGGCATGCGACCAGTCGAGGATGTACCACTGTCCGTCGGGCTTCAAGATAATGTTGGACGGGTTGAAGTCGCCGTGGCAGACCTTCTTGTGGACGTGCATACTCGCCAAGCGGGTGTGCAGCTCGTAGCGGGTGGTCGCGTCGAGGTCGGTGGCGGAAATCTTGCGCTGCATCTTCTCCGTCAGGCTGTTGAGCATCGGGCAGGTGCAGGCGTGAACCTTCATCTGAATGTCCACAAACAGGTTCAGGTACTCGTCTTCCTTTTCCGGATGCGCCGCCATCAGCGCCGCCAGCGTGTCGCCTTCAACGAACTCCGTCGTAATCGCCCACTGACCGTTCACCGTGTCAACAGCAAGGAGCTTCGGAATCGGCAGGCCCGTCTCTTCCACGCGCGCCGTGTTCAGCGCTTCGTTCAGAATGTCCGCCTTGCTGTACCCTTCGGCAAACACTTTGATGGCCTTGGCGCCGTCGCGGTAAATCTTCTTATTCTCCCGCTCGGCAATCACATGCGTCAAATCCATAGGGAAACCTCCTTCTATATGGTTCATGTTTATTGGGGGAGAGGCGCAAGGGCGCTGCCCTTGACCTGCCAAAGGGTCTGTGACCCTCCGGACTCCCTTTTCGCGATTGAGTTGAGCACGTTGTCATGCTTTGCCCGCGTGCTGATTGGGGGCGACCAGCAAAGCCTGATATTTGTCCTAAATATCTATTCTCCGCCCAAATGCGACATTCCTGCAAGCAGACAAAATTTTTTGTGCTCAAAAATGCCCGGCCCAGCAGAAGCATTCCTGCCAAGCCGGGGAGAATGGCGCATTACTCGCCGTAGTATGCCTTCAGATACATTTCCTTGATTTCGCTGATGAGCGGGTAGCGCGGGTTCGCGCCGGTGCACTGGTCGTCGAACGCCTGCTCGGACATTTCGTCCAGCGTCGCGAGGAACTTCTCCTCGTCCACACCGTAGTCGCGGATCGTATTCTTGATGCCGACGCGCTCCTTCAGGGCATGGATGTTGCGAATCAGGTTCTCCACCGTCTCGTCGTCATTCGCACCCTTGAAGCCGAGGAACTCGCCGAATTCAGCGTAGCGGCGCTTCGTGTGCGGATAGGCGTACTGCGGGAAGGTGCCCATCTTCGTGGGAACTTCGGCGCTGTTGTAGCGGATGACCAGTTCAATCAGCAGCGCGTTGGCAATGCCGTGCGGCAGGTGATGGAACGCGCCCAGCTTGTGCGCCATGGAGTGGCAGACGCCGAGGAACGCGTTCGCGAACGCCATGCCAGCCATCGTGGCGGCGTTGCCCATCTTTTCGCGGGCAACCGGCTCGTTCTGACCGTTGTCGTAGCACGCGGGCAGATACTCGAAAATCAGCTGAGCCGCCTGCTTCGCCAGACCGTCGGTGAAGTCCGTCGCCATCATGGAGGCGTAGGCTTCCAGCGCGTGGGTCAGCGCATCGATACCGGAGGCGGAGGTCAAGCCCTTCGGCGCGGACATCATCATGTCAGCGTCCACAATCGCCATCTTCGGCAGCAGCTCGTAGTCCGCCAGCGGGTACTTCACGCCGGTGTCCTGATCGGTAATGACGGCGAACGGGGTGACCTCGGAGCCCGTACCAGCGGAGGTCGGGATGGCGATGAAGTACGCCTTTTCGCCCATCTTCGGGAAGGTGTACACGCGCTTGCGGATATCCATGAAGCGCATTGCCATATCAAGGAAATCCACTTCCGGATGCTCGTACATGACCCACATAATCTTGCCGGCGTCCATTGCGGAACCGCCGCCGATGGCGATAATGCAGTCCGGCTGGAAGGATGTCATGGCCTTTGCGCCTTCCTTCGCGCAGGCGAGGGACGGGTCGGGCGCAACATCGTAGAACGTGGTGTGGACGATGCCCAGTTCATCCAGCTTGTCGGTAATCGCCTTGGTGAAGCCGGATTTGAACAGGAACGCGTCGGTGACGATGAAGCAGCGCTTCTTGCCCATAACTGCCTTGAGTTCATTCAGGGCGACAGGCAGGCAGCCCTTCTTGAGGTAGACCTTTTCAGGCGCACGGAACCACAGCATATTCTCCCTCCGGATGGCAACAGTCTTGACGTTCAGCAGGTGCTTGACGCCGACGTTCTCAGAGACGGAGTTGCCGCCCCACGAGCCGCAGCCAAGCGTCAGCGACGGACGCAGCATGAAGTTGTACAGGTCGCCGATGCCGCCCTGAGAGGAAGGCGTGTTGACGAGGATACGGCAGGTCTTCATGCGCGCGGCGAAGCGGTCAATCAAATCCTTGCGGGTGACGGCGTTCAGGTAGATAGAAGAGGTGTGGCCGTAGCCGCCGTCAGCAATCAGGTGCTCCGCCTTGTCGAACGCATCGTCGATGTCCTTGGCGCGGTACATCGCCAGCACGGGAGAGAGCTTCTCATGCGCGAACTCTTCAGAAATATCCACGGATTCGACTTCACCAATCAGCACCTTGGCGGTTTCCGGCACGTCCACGCCTGCGAGCTTGGCGATGGTGTGCGCCTTCTGACCGACAATCTTGGCATTCAGCGCGCCGTTGATGATGATGGTCTTGCGCACTTTGTCCAGTTCTTCGCTTTCGAGGAAGTACGCGCCGCGCTTGGCGAACTCCGCCTTCACCGCGTCGTAGATGCTGTCCAGCACGATGGTGGACTGCTCGGACGCGCAGATCATGCCGTTGTCGAACGTCTTGGAGTGCAGGATGGAGTTGACGGCCACCTTCACATCAGCGGATTCGTCGATAATCGCGGGCGTGTTGCCAGCGCCGACGCCCAGCGCAGGCTTGCCGGAGGAGTACGCCGCCTTGACCATGCCGGGACCGCCGGTGGCGAGGATGATGTCGGCTTCCTTCATCGCCATGTTGGTCAGCTCCAGCGAGGGAACATCGACCCAGGAGATGATGTCTTCGGGCGCGCCGGCAGCCACAGCGGCTTCCAGCACAACCTTCGCGGCGGCGATGGTGGACTTCTTCGCGCGCGGATGGGGAGAGATGATGATGCCGTTGCGGGTCTTGAGGCAAATCAGCGTCTTGAAAATGGCGGTAGACGTGGGGTTGGTGGTCGGGATGACCGCCGCGACGACACCGATCGGTTCTGCAACCTTCATCATGCCGAACGCTTCGTCGCGCTCCAGCACGCCGACGGTCTGCGTGTCCTTGTAGGCGTTGTAGATGTATTCAGCGGCGTAGTGGTTCTTGATGACCTTATCTTCCACCACGCCCATGCCGGTTTCTTCCACCGCCATCTTCGCCAGCGGGATGCGCATGTTGTTCGCGGCGAGGGCAGCTGCCTTGAAAATCTTGTCCACCTGCTCCTGCGTGTAGGTCGCATAGACCTTCTGTGCCGCGCGGACGCGGGCGAGGGCTGCCTCGAAGCTCTCCACGCTATCGACGATCGGATACTCTTTCGCCATGATACTCTCTCCTTATGCTTCATCCGTCCTGCGGGGATGCGCCCGCGAACGGGGAATGTCGGTGTTTGTCGGGGTGACGAGAACAGTGTAGCAGATTGTTAAGCTCTTGTCAAGTAGCTGACACGATTTTAACGATATTTTTTTCACAATTTAATACGTTTTCGGAACGGGATGAATGGAATGGCGAATAGATGGGCGAAGGGGACAAATGCAAAAAGCGCTGTACAGTAAAAAAACAGCGGATGAATGTTGAATTTGCTGTTCTTGCTTGAAAATGTGCGGAAGATGCGGTATAATGGGGTGGAAAAGCACTGGAAGGGGAGGAAAAGCGCGTGGACAATGAGGAGAAAGAGAAGGATGGGGCGACCTGCTGTCTGACGCTGCCCCTCAAATTGGAAAAATGGCAGTCCGACCATCTTGAAAAGCGTTTCGAGATTGCGCGGCAGCTGTATAATACGCTGGTTCATGCCGAACTAAAGAAGAAATGCCAAGTTGAAAGAATGCCTGAATACCAAGAAATCATGAAAATGATTGATGCTGCCAGCAATCAGAAGGAAAAGTGGGCATTAGAAAAAAAGAGAAAAGCATTTTTGGAAGAAAATGGTTTTAGCAGAAATGCCTTTAAGGCTGATATGGAAAAATACTATAAGCACTTTAATGATAATATCGGCGCAAATGTAGCGTTGCATGGAATTACAGCACAGGTGTGGATTGCTTTTGATAAGGTGTTCGTTGACAACTATAAGCAGAAGGGAAAAGTACATTTCAAAAAGCCGGGTGAACTTTGTTCCGTGCAGGGCTATTCACAGAAGAAAAGCGGTGGAAAGGAGATTATGTTCCGAGAAGATAGAATTATATGGAATCAGCAAGGTAATCGTGACCGCAAGAAGGTAAAAAGAGAGTTTTTGCTGAAATTATCACCTGATAATCCTTACGAGGCCGAGATGTTGAAAAGGCATGTGAAATTTGTCCGCATCCTCCGCAAAGACGGCAAAACAAAGCCGCATTGGTATGCACAGCTTGTTTTGGAAGGAAAGCCGGCGGTGAAGCGCGACCCGGCAAGCGGTGCGCCGAAGCATCCTATCGGGCATGGTGTCGTCGGCATCGACATTGGCACGCGAACGCTGGCATACTCGACCGATAAGGAGGTTAATCTGCTGGAATTGGCTGACCACGTGCAGAATATAGAGCAAGAAAAGCGGCGCTTGCAGCGCAAGATGGACAGAAGCCGACGCGCAACAAATCCGGAAAATTACAATCCGGATGGAACATTTAAGCGCGGCGTGAAGCTGACGCGGAACAAGTCCAAGCGATACAGACGGATTCAGCACCAGCTGGCAATGATTCAGCATCATCAGGCGGACATCCGAAAACAGCAGCATAACGAATTGGCAAATTATCTGCTGACGCTGGGTGATTGCTTCTTTGTGGAGAACATGAGTTACTGCGATTTGGTCCACAGAGCAAATAAAACGGAGATTTCCGAAAAGACTGGACGGTATAAACGCAAAAAGCGATTCGGAAAATCCATTGCCAACAAAGCACCTACCATGCTGATTACGATGCTGAAACAGAAATGCCAGTCGCGCGGGCTGGAAGGGGTGAAAGAAGTTGATACGCATGTGCGCGCCAGCCAGTACAACCACCAGACAGATACCTGCATCGAAAAGGCACTTGAAAACCGCTGGAACGTTATGCCGGACGGCGAACGCATACAGCGCGATTTGTACTCGGCGTTTCTACTGCAGCATTGCAAGCAGGGATTGCCGGAATATAATAGGAAGGAATTAAAGAAAGAGTTTGGAGAGGAACTTTACCGTGTATTTGACCGCGAGGCACTTCAACGTGACTATCCTCAATTTGTTGCGTATCATCACATGACGATTCAGCGGCTTTCAGAACTGCCGCATACGATTCCCAGCATGGGTATCAGGCGAATCATCAGCTAACATAAAAAACAGGTGCGGTTCGCACCAGCAAAACCGGTCGATTGTCCGTCCGGGGCTGTCGCTAATGGCGGCAAAGGTCGCCTTGACAGCAGAAGAGTTTCGGGAAAATAGTCAGCGCAGCATTGCTTTGTTCAATACTGAAAAGCTATCTACCGACTCAACACACGTTCTGAAAAGTGCATATTGCAATTCTGTGCATTTCTGCCGTTGCAATCTGCACGGGGCGTGTGGAGGCAAAGGTGCACTTCAATTTCATCCGTACTATTGATAAACCGTTGCAATCTGCACGGAGCGTGTGGAGGCAAAGGCTTGAACCCTAACTGTTCGAGAAGCGCATTGAGTTGCAATCTGCACGGGGCGTGTGGAGGCAAAGATAACGATGAGATTGTAGCGCTTGTAAGTCCAGGTTGCAATCTGCACGGGGCGTGTGGAGGCAAAGTTTCGGGTGAGGATATTCATTTCGTCAATCTCCTTGTTGCAATCTGCACGGGGCGTGTGGAAGACCTTGCATCATCCCCCGAAAAAAATCCGAGAAAATTTATGCAGACCTATTGCATTTTTATTCATCTTGGTGTATAATCCATCTTGTCCGGCAGACGGACACAAAAATGATGAAAATCAGGATGAAGATAAAGGAGTCGATTGTTATGGCGAAGATGCGCGTATTGCTGGCTTATTCCGGTGGTCTGGATACCTCGATTATCGTGCCGTGGCTGAAGGAAAATTATGACTGCGACGTGGTCTGCGTTGCGGGCGACGTCGGGCAGGGCGAAGAGCTGGAGCCCCTCCACGAGAAGGCGAAAAAGTGCGGCGCTGAAAAGCTGTACATCGAAGACCTGCGCAAGGAGTTCGTCGAGGACTTCATTTGGCCGACGCTCAAGGCGGGCGCGCTCTACGAGGGCAAGTACCTGCTGGGCACGTCCTTCGCACGGCCGCTGATTGCCAAGCGCCTCGTCGAAATCGCTCACAAGGAGAACTGCACTGCCATCTGCCACGGCTGCACCGGCAAGGGCAACGACCAAGTCCGCTTCGAGCTGACCATCAAGGCGTTCGACCCGAACATGCAGATTATCGCACCGTGGCGCATCTGGGACATCAAGACCCGCGAGGAGGAAATTGACTACGCCGAAAAGCGCGGCATCCCCGTCCCGGTCAAGAAGGATCGCCCGTATTCGATGGACCGCAACATCTGGCACATCAGCCACGAGGGCGCGGATTTGGAAGATCCGTGGAACGAGCCGCCGGAAGACCTGCTGCTGACGATGGTCACGCCCGAAAAGGCGCCTGATCAGCCCGAATACGTCACGGTGGACTTTGAGCAGGGCGTGCCGGTCGCCATCAACGGCGAAAAGCTGGACGCGGTGGATTTGCTGACGAAGGCGAACGAAATCGCGGGTCGCAACGGTGTCGGCTGTGCGGATTTGGTGGAAAACCGTCTGGTGGGCATGAAGTCCCGCGGCGTGTACGAAACCCCCGGCGGAACGATGCTCTACGCCGCGCACGGCATCCTCGAATCCATCACGCTTGACCGCGCCACCAGCCACTACAAGGAGCTGGTCGCGAGCAAGTTCGCGGAGCTGGTGTACGACGGCATGTGGTACACGCCCCTGCGCGAGGCGCTCTCCGCATTTGTGGACAGCACGCAGCAGGCGGTCAACGGCACGGTGAAGCTGAAGCTGTACAAGGGCAACTGCATCAACGCGGGCGTGAAGTCGCCGAACAGCCTGTACATGGAGGAAATCGCTACCTTCGGCGACAGCCATGACCTGTACAGCCACAAGGATTCCGCGGGCTTCATCAACCTGCTCGGTCTGCCGCTGAAGGTCAAGGCGATGGTGGAGCAGAAGAATAAGAAGTAATTTAAAGCAACACCGCACAACTCGGCGGCTGACCACCTCATTTGTGTAAATGTGATAACTGTGGTGTCCAGCAAGTCCTGCACTGAATTCGGGAGTAGAGCCCCTAATAGTATAAACGCGCTCGTCGGAAGGCCGGCGGGCGCGTTTTCTGTGCGAATTTGAAATTTGGAAGGGGTTGAGGCAGCTGATTTCAGAAAAAAACGATTTTCTGAAATGCGGTTACACGCCGACACGAAAGTCGCTGTGAAGATACACAACAATTTTCCATGCTTTTGTTAGAAATGTCAGAAATATATAATTCTTCAAGAAAACACTTGACTTTTTTCGGGGAGGGTAAAATGGAAGAAGGAAATTGTGAAGGAGGGGAGATGTAGAAAGTGATGCGGACGGTGTAGGGATAAAACTACGCAAAGACACTAACGGAAACGAGGTTCATTTAGGGAAAATGATAAGGAGATGTGTATACGATGGCAATGATTAAATGTCCGGAGTGTGGACGCGATATTTCTGATGCTGCAAGTGCTTGCCCCGGCTGTGGTGCACCTGTTCGCAAGGCAGGCTGTATGGTTCGATTTGAAAGACCACGTGCGATAATCTGGGGAGTAGCGGTGAATGGTGTACTTTATGTTGATGGACAGAGAGCGGGTTCTGTTGCAAATGGTGCAACTTTTGAGGTATATCTATCATATGGTCAACATAACGTTTCCATAGAAAGTAATACAAGCCTTAATCTTACTTCTAAACGTTCAAATGCAGATACTTTGAACATCCCTATGGGCGCAAAGAAAGTTATTGTAACAATCAAAGGCAAGTCAGATGTTGTTACTGCGCTTGGCGGAGGTGCAAAACTGGGAATTGCAGACGTTGAGGTTATCCGCTAATACAAATACAGGAATAAATCCGCTGTCCGCCTCCCATTCTCGGAGGCGGATTTTTCATATCCATGCACATAAAAACGAGCCAGCTTCTCACGAAACTGGCTCATCACTGGCAGGGGCAGAAGGACTCGAACCCTCAACAAAGGTTTTGGAGACCCACGTGTTACCATTACACCATGCCCCTATGCGGTTCGTCCGGGATTGCCGGAACGAGATTTAGTTTAGCACTTTTTCGGGCGTTTGTCAAGCGGTTTTGCGAAAAATGTGCCGAATTGGCAGAAAATCGCCCGGTGCTTTACAAAACCCGCGGCGCATGGTATGATGAGGGCAGGAAAGTCGGCGGGAGGGACGCGCGTGCAGTGGGCGGAACGGGTTCGGGCGTATGTGCGGATGCATGGCGCGGGGTACACGCTGCACCGCGCGGGCGAAATGCTGGCGGCACGGGTGCTGCTGCGGGACGAATGGCGATTCCGGCGGGAGAAAGCATCCAAGCGCGAACTGGCGGTACAGCGCGCGCACCCCTTCCCGAACGTGCGCATCAGCGTCGTCGTCCCCGTGTTCAACACGCGCCCGAAATTCCTCCGCGCGCTGGCGGATTCGCTGCTTGCCCAGACGCACGGCGCGTGGGAAGCCTGCCTGTACGACGGCGGCAGCACGTCCGCCGAGACGCGAAAGGCGCTGGAGGCAATTGCCGCGCGGGACAGTCGATTCCACGTCGCGTACGGGGTGGAAAACGCGGGCATATCCGGCAACACGAACCGCGCGATTAAAATGGCGACGGGGGAGTATATCGCCCTGTGCGACCACGACGATGTGCTTGCGCCGGATGCGCTCTGGCGGATTGCGGAAGCCATCGACGCGCACCACCCCGACGTGCTCTACACCGATGAGGATAAGCTGACCGCCCACGGCGCGATTCACGTTGATGCGCACCGCAAGCCGGATTTCTGTCCGGACAATCTGCGCTCCGGTAACTATATCTGCCATTTGTCGGTGATTCGGCGGACGCTGCTGGATGCCATCGGCGGATTACGACCGGCGTTCGACGGGTCGCAGGATCACGATTTGATGCTCCGTGCGTGCGAGCGGGCGGACGGCGTCATCCACATTCCGCGCGTGCTGTACCACTGGCGGACGCTGCGGGGGTCAATGAGCCACACGAAATTGGCGGTTTGCCTGGACGCGGCGGCGCGGGCGGTGGAAGAGAGTATGCGACGCACCGGGTTTCCGGGAACGTGCAGGGTGGAGGACGGTGTGCTGCGGCTGCGGTATGACGTGGGGGATTTTACCGTTGCGGCACTGCGGCTGGCGCGGGATGCGTCCGCTGCGGATGTGAACCGCTTGGCGGTGGATTCGTCGGCGGACATGCTGCTGTTCCTGTGGGGAGACACGGCGGCACCTGATGCGGACGGTCTGCGGGAGATGATGATGTACGCGCAGCGCCCGGATGTGTGCGCGGTGTCGCCGCTGGTGGCGGATGCGCGCAATCGGGTGCTTCATGCCGGATACGACATTCTGCCGGACGGCACAGTGCAGTCACGGAATCGCGGCTTGCCGGTGTCAGCGGGCGGATGGCACGGCATGAACCGAACCAGCTACAATGTCACTGCGGTTTCGCCAATGTGCTTTTTGGTGCGGCGGGATGCATTTGTGCCGCTGGCGAAAGGAAATTCGCTGGCGGTGGACTTGGTGCAGTGGTGCATGGCACGGATGCAGGAGGGGATGCGGCATGTGTATACGCCGCACTGCGTGGTGAAGGCGGATGCGGAAAGCGCATTCGAGGGCTTCCGGATGAAAGTTCCTGCGGGGTGGTATGACCCGTGTGCGACGGGAAGCAAGCACGCTTGATGGCGCTTTTGGTTTCTTCTACATACTTGAATTTTATTGTTAGTTTTTTAGTTTGTATCCCTTTAACTTATCTCGAAATCATTGGAGGTAATGATGAAAATCACAATGATAACGCTCGGCTCGACGGGCGACGTGCGGCCGTATATGCTGCTGGGACGGGAGCTTCACGAGCGGGGGCATGAGGTGACGATTGCGGCGTTTGCGCCGTTTCAGGGCATGATTGAGGAAGCGGGAATGTCCTTCTATCCCATTTCCGGCGACGTGGTGGATATGATGGGGCGGCTGCTCCAGCCGGACGCGGTGGGCGTGCGGTACTTGAAGGAGTTTGAGAAGGGCATCCGCGATATTGCGCCGATGCTGCTGGATGATTTGCTGCACTGCGCGGAGGGCGCGGAAGCCATCGTCTGCACGTTCTTCGGGACGATGTTCTATTCGATTGCGGAGAAGTACGATATTCCGTGCATCCAGACGCAGTATTTCCCGATGGATCCGTGCAAGGATATGCCAATTTCATCCGCGCCGTTCCGCAAGCTCGGCAAGTGGTGGAATGTGCTGAGCTACCGCATCGGGTATCTGCTGATTTCAGCGCTGGAGCACCGCTACCTCTCGGATTGGCGCAAGGAGAACGACATGGCAAAGCGCCGCGTTCGCTTGCGCCCGGATTATGACGTGAAGGGCAAGCAAGTGCCCGTGATTTACGCCATGAGCCCGACGCTCGTGCCGCGCCCGGAGGATTGGGCGGACAACATCCACATGTCCGGTTTCTGGTGGGATGAGCGCCCGGTGGACTACACGCCTGACCCGGCGCTGGCGGAGTTCCTGCGCGCGGGCGACGAGCCGGTGTACATCGGCTTTGGGTCGATGGTGTCGGGCGACATGGGTGAACTGGCGGAAATCATCCGGCAGGCGGTGAAATTGTCCGGCGTGCGGGCGGTGGTGGCACTTGGCTGGGGTCAGCAGGAAGCAAAGACAAAAGATGCGAACATCTTCTATGTGAAAAGTGTGCCGCATGACTGGCTGTTCCCGCATATGGCAGGGGCAGTGCATCACGGCGGCGCGGGGACGACCGCAACCAGCCTGCGCCATGCACTGCCGACGCTCGTTGTGCCGTTTGGGGGCGATCAGCCGTTCTGGGCGGAGCGGGTGTACGCTGCCGGGTGCGGGCCGAAAGCGATTCCGCGCGATAAGTTGACGGCAGAGAATCTGGCGGAGGGGCTGCGCGCACTCATCAGCAACCCGGAATACACGCGCAACGCGGCGTGCATCGGGGAGGCCCTGCGCAATGAACACGGCTGCGCCAATGCTGCCGACTTGATTGAAAAGGCGGTTTGGGACTGGGAAAACGGGAATCCTGCGCAAGATGGGATGAATATTTGAAAAAACCGCCATTTGCCCCTTGACAAAACCTTGACTTTCGACTACACTGTTTCTGGCGTGCTTGCGAGAAGCACAACAAAATCAAAATTATGCAGAAAGGAGGCCCTCGCAATGACCATGATGATTCTAACCCTTGTATCCCGTGCCAATGGACTGACTGCGACGGCTCTTTCTGCCCAAATGCGCCCGTAATAGGAAAATTCCACGCTCTTTTCCTGTTACCATGCGTTTTGTGTGCAGCACCAGCCGTTTGCATTCAGACGGATGGTGCTTTTTTCGTACCCTTTTCGAAAAAAGCATACAATGGGCAGTTATGAGTCATCAACCACTTTGTCTCTCTTGAAAGGAGTGATTTCCTACGCAGCGCACCACAACGAAACCAAAGAAGAAACAGACCCCGTTCGGCGCAATGCTCTCCCTCATCGGGCAGAACTGGACGCATTTCCTCTGGGCACTCATTGCGACCATCATGATGGTCATCATCGGCTTTTTAACGCCGCTGCTGCTCTCCGAAATCGTGGACAGCATACTGGGCAGCGAGCCATTCACAATGCCGGATTTCCTCATGAACCCGATTAACGCCCTCGGCGGGCGCGATTTCCTCCGCCAAAATCTGTGGATTCCCGCGCTGGCGCTCATCCTGATGAACATCGTCAACGGCGTGTTCACGTTCATTAAGGGGCGTTCCTCCGCGATTGCGAGTGAAAATATCGCCCGAAAACTGCGCAATGACCTCTACCGCCATTTGCAGCACCTGCCGTTTGCGTACCACGTTAAAGCGCAGGCAGGCGAGCTGATTCAGCGCTGCACATCTGACGTGGATACGATTCGCCGCTTTCTGGCGGTTCAGGTGATGGAAGTCGTCAACACGGTGCTGATGGTCGTTATCGCCATGAGCATCCTGCTGCCGCGCTCCGTGCCGATTACGCTCTACAGCCTGATTCTTGTGCCGCCTTTGTTCTGCTTCGCGACGTGGTTCTTCAAAATGGTGCATAAGTCCTTCGAAGTGGCGGACGAAGCGGACGGTGTGCTGAACGCCGTTTTGCAGGAGAACCTTTCCGGCGTCCGCGTCGTGCGCGCCTTCGGACAGCAGGAGCGCGAGGTGGAGAAGTTTGACCGCGTGAATAACGATTTGCGCAAAAAGAACCTCCGCCTGAATGAACTGCTCGCCATCTACTGGGGCGGCGGCGATGCCATCAGCATGACGCAGACGCTGCTGACGCTGGTGGTCTGCATCATCTACGCCTGCAACGGCTGGATTACCGTCGGTACGCTAATTGTTTTTACCTCCACGCTGGGGATGCTGCTCTTCCCAATTCGCCAGCTGGGCCGCACTCTGTCCGACGCGGGCAAGGCGATGGTGTCCATGAAGCGCGTGCAGGCGATTCTGCACGAGGAAGCCGAGCCGGATGAGCCGAACGCCTTGAAGCCCGACCTGCACGGCGATATTGTGTTTGACCATGTGTCCTTCGCTTATCCGGATGACAACGTGCCGGTGCTGCGCGACGTGTCCTTCACCATCCCCGCGGGCAAGACGGCGGCAGTGCTGGGCGGCACGGGCAGCGGCAAATCCACCATGATGTACCTGCTGCAGCGGCTGTATACGCCCACGAGCGGCAAAATCACCATCGGCGGTGTGGATATTCAGCAGATTGACCGCAAATATCTGCGCGCACACGTCGGTCTGATTCTGCAAGAGCCGTTCCTGTACTCCAAGTCCATCCGGGAGAACGTGGGGATCACCGCGCCGGAACAGGAGGCGGAACGCATTGAGCACGCGGCGGATATCGCCAGCGCATCCGGCTTTATTGCCAAGGCGGATAAGGGCTGGGAGACGGTCGTGGGCGAACGCGGCGTGACACTCTCCGGCGGACAGAAGCAGCGAATCGCCATCGCGCGCACGCTGCTCAAGGACAACAACATCCTCATCTTTGACGACTCCCTTTCCGCCGTGGATACCGAGACGGATGCACAGATTCGCGCTGCCCTCCGCCACGAGCAGAAGGACGTGACCACCCTCATCATCAGCCATCGCGTGACGACGCTCTCGCAGGCTGACCTCATCCTCGTGCTGGAGAACGGGCAGATTACGCAGCAGGGCACGCACGCTGAGCTGTGCAGCCAGCCGGGCCTGTACCAGCGCATCAACAGCATCCAGAACGCCTTGGAGGAAGAACTGACGCAGGCCAAGGCGGCGGAAGGGGTGAACTGATATGCAGTCCTTTCAGGAACAGGATTATACCAAACGATTTGATCTCTCCCTGTGGCGCAAGCTCATCAAGGTTGCAAAGCCGTACCACAAGAACCTGATTGCGGTGGTGCTTTTCATGGCGGTTTCTGCAATCATCGACGTGATTATGCCGAACATGAATGCCTACGCGATTGACGTGTTCATTGCTAACCACAGCACGGCTGGGCTGGTTGGGTTTGTCGTGGCGTATGCGCTGCTGACGGCAGTGCAAGTGGCGACGATTTTCGGCTTTCTGCGGCAGTGCGGCATTGTCGAAACCGGAACGTGCTACCTGATTCGCAAGCTCGGTTTCCAGAAACTGCAGGAACTGCCCTTCTCCTACTACGACCGGATGCCCGTGGGTTACCTCATGTCCCGCCTGACCAATGACACGCAGCGCCTTGCGGACACCATCGGCTGGTCGCTGGTGGACTTGTGCTGGGGCGCGGTGTATCTGGTTGCCTGCGCCGTGCGGATGCTGACCATCAACTGGCGGCTGGGGCTGATCGTCATGCTGGTGCTGCCGCCGCTGGCCGTCATCAGCTGGAAGTTCCAGAAGGCGATTCTCGCGGCGTATCGTCAGGTGCGCAAGAACAACAGCCAGATTACCGCGGGCTTCAATGAGGGCATCAACGGCGCAAAGACGACGAAAACCCTTGTGCGCGAAGAACTGAACATCCAGGAATTCGAGACGGTTTCCGCCTCCATGCGTTCCGCGTCCATCCGCGCGGCGACGCTGTCGAACCTCTTTCTGCCCATCGTCGTGTCGCTGGGGTCTTTGGCGACGGCGTATGCGCTCTGGCAGGGCGGCAACAGCGTCATCGGCGGTACACACGTTTTCGGCGTCGCCATGACCGTCGGCACGCTGACCATGTTCATCAACTACACCGTCAGCTTCTTCCAGCCCGTGCGCGATATTGCCCGCATCTTCGCGGAATTGCAATCCGCACAGGCGGCGGCGGAGCGCGTCATCAGCCTGCTGGAAACGGAACCCGATATTGTGGATTCTCCCGAAGTGGTGGCGCAATACGGCGACAATTTCCACCCCAAGACCGAAAACTGGCCCAAGCTCATCGGCGACATTGACTTCGAGGACGTCACCTTCCGCTACAAAGAGGGCGAAAAGGTGCTGGAACACTTCAACCTGCACATCCAGCACGGGCAGACCATTGCCCTTGTCGGCGAAACCGGCAGCGGCAAGTCCACCATCGTCAACCTCGTCTGCCACTTCTATGAGCCGACGGAGGGCAAAATCCTCATCGACGGCGCGGATTACCGCACGCGCAGTCAGCTCTGGCTTCAGTCCAACCTCGGCTACGTCCTGCAGTCGCCGCATCTCTTCTCCGGCACGGTTGCGGATAATATCCGCTACGGCCGCCCCGATGCCACCGACGAGGAAGTGGCGGAAGCCGCCCGCATGGTCGGCGCGGAACCCTTCATCCTCAACATGAAGGATGGCTATCAGGCGGATGTTGGCGAGGGCGGCAACCGCCTCTCCACCGGGCAGAAGCAGCTGATTTCTTTCGCCCGCGCGATTCTGACGAACCCGTCTATTTTCGTGCTGGACGAGGCCACGTCCTCGGTTGATACGGAGACGGAACAGCTGATTCAGCACGCGATTCAGAAGGTGCTGGCGGGGCGGACGAGCTTCATCATTGCGCATCGACTCTCTACGATTCGCTCGGCGGATCGGATTCTGGTGATTCAGAATGGCAAGATTACGGAAGATGGGACGCATCAGCAGCTGATTGCGAAACAGGGGTATTATTATCAGCTGTATACGAATCAGTTCCAGGAGGAACAGGGGCTTGAGATTTTGGATGAGGCGATGGCAAAGGCATAAAGCCGCATAAACCAAGGAGCAGGGAAGCGCACCCAAGCCGGGCGCCGAAAAAAGGGTCAAGGGGCAATGCCCCTTGCGGAGTCCAGAGGCGGCGCCTCTGGTGGGGTTTGGGGCAACGCCCCAACTGTTTTTCGGGCGCTCAATTCCAAGGAAGCCACCAACAAAGGTGCAGGCAGCGAAGCGTCCCTGCCAGTAACTTCGCGCCCCCGCAGGAGCGCCCCCAAGCCGCTCTATCTACTACTCGCATATTGTCGCGCCAAATGGGCGCGACTCGATAGCAGGAAAGGAGCCATCCTCCTCATGCGCCAGACCCGCACCGTCTCCCTCGATACCCTCGAATACCTGTACGTCCCCGATGTTGCCTACGCCACCTACGGCGAAACGCAGCGGAAAATGCAGCTCATCATCCCGTACCGCCCGCAATGGCAGGATGGCGAAACCGTGCCGCTGATTGCCTTTCTGCCCGGCAGCGCGTGGTATCAGCAGGAAATGTACAACGGCATTCCCGCACTGGCAAAACTTGCGGAAAGGGGATTCGCTGTTGCATCCGTGCAGTACCGCGAATCGAAAATCGCGCCTTTCCCCGCGCAGGTAGAGGATGTGCACCGCGCCATCCACTATATCGCAGAACAACTCGCAAAGCTGTTCCATATCGACATGGCGCGCACCTTCCTCATGGGCAATTCCTCCGGCGGACATATTGCGCTGCTGACGGCGCTGCGTCAGGCGGCGGGAATTGCGGATGTGTCGGAACTGCTGAATTTCCCGATTCGCGGCGTGATTGCGGAATCCGCGCCGAGCGACTTGTTCCTCTGCGCAAAAGAAGGCGTTCCGGCAAACATGCCCGCGACTTTCCGCCCGACCGCGGATTTGCTGGGCGTGTCCTGCCCGCAGGAACATCCGGAAAAACTCGCGGAAGCCAGCGCACAAACCTATCTCGCACCCGGACACGCCGTTCCGCCGATTCTCCTGCTCCACGGCGACAGCGACGCGCAGGTCAACGTTGCGCATAGCCGGACGCTCTACGAGCGCCTGACGCAGAATGGTGCCGATGCGGATTACATCGAGCTGGCAGGCGTCAACCACGGCGGCGCCCCCTTCTGGACGGAGGACGTGCTGCAAATCATCGCGGACTTTATTCACAAGCACTACTGACCCATCGGAGGAAAATCCACCATGTACCTGACATCCTACTTCACTTCGCCTAACCAGCCCCAACTCCTCGCACAGCTTCGCGCCTGCGAGTGGGGCGCGGCGAAGTTCCTGACGGAGCTGCTCGAAAAGGAACAGTTCCATCACACCCTCGGTGCGGGCGACTGCTACTTTCTGATGGCGGGCGACCAAATCGCCGCCTTTGCGACGCTGACCGACCGCGACTGCGTGGATGCACCGGAACTCCACCCGTGGTGCGGCTTCGTGTATACGTTTCCCGCGTACCGTCATCAGCGAATTGCCGGAAAGCTGCTGCACGAACTGGCGGAAATCGCCAGACAGAATGGGGAAAACCGCGTCTATATCGCGACCGATCACGCGAATGTGTACGAAAAATACGGCTGTACCTATCTGGACAGCCGGAGTGACATTGACGGCGAAATCAGCCGCATCTACACACTGAACGCATAAAAGCGGGGTGAAAACCGTGATTTTGATGACTGCATTGGCTCCATGCGCGTTGTAAGGGCGTTGCATGGAGCGTCCTGCGGCTTTGCGCAGTATGCCATTTTTAGATTCACCTGCCCCATCTGCTTGCGCTTTTTCCATTCATGCGTCCGCTCATTCCACTTAGCGTAGCGCTGCTACGCTGCGTTTCATTCGCGTTAGCCTGGATGAAAAATTCGCGGCGCATCTTGGGGCATTTTCATCTAAAAATGGCATTCCATCCATGCGGATTATCTGCATGAAGGAGCAAAGCTATATGAAACTGCATTCGTTTTTTGAGTCTCTGCGCGAATTGCGCACATTCCTTTTGCTGTTCACGACGCAGGCGCTTTCGTCGCTCGGCAGCGCCATGACCAGCTACGCGCTTGTTATCTGGGCGTATCAGCAGAGCGGATCGGCATTCTCCACCGCGCTGCTGACGGTCAGCAGCTACGCGCCGTATGTCGTATTCAGCCTGTTCTGCGGCGCGCTGGTTGACCGCCTCGATACGCGCCGGACGATGCTCGTCAGCGATGCGCTTGCCGCGTGCACAACCGTCGCGGCGCTCGTCCTGCTGCAAACGGGGCGGCTGCAAATCACGCACTTGTATCTCCTTAACGCGCTGAACGGCTTGATGAACACGCTCCAGCAGCCCGCCAGCGAAGCCGCAACGACCGCACTGCTGCCGAAATCGCAGTACCAGCGGGTCGGTGGACTGCGGTATCTCTCCTCCAGCCTGTCCGGGCTGCTGACACCTGTGCTCGCAATGGCGCTGATGATGCTCGGCGGTCTGCGCGCGGTCATGTTCGCGGATTTGGCGACATTCGCCGTCGCGTTCATGGCGCTGCTGTGCTTCGTCCATATTCCGAAGCGGCAAACTGGCAGTCCGCACGAGTCCTTCCTTGATTCGACCCGGCAGGGGCTGCGGTTCTTCCGCCAAGCGCCCGGGCTGCTGACGCTCGTGCTGTACCTCGCGGCGATTAACCTCGTCTCGTCCATGTACGAAGCTGCGCTGCCGTCGCTGCTGCTCTCGCGGAGCTGGGGCGGGGAAGCCGCCATGGGCATCTTCTCCACCGTGACCGCGCTGGCGACGCTGATGGGCAGCCTGCTCGCCGTCCTGCTCCCCGCGCCGAAAAGCCGCGTGCGGGTGGTGTGCGGCTGTTTGCTCGTCTCGATGGGCACGGAGAACTTCCTGCTCGCCTTCGGGCAGAATCTGCCGACGTGGTGCGTGGGCGCTGCGCTGGGGTGGCTGCTGATTCCCGTCATGAGCGCGAATCTTGATGCGCTGATGCGGCTGAACATCCCGGAAGGAATGCAGGGAAGGGTGTACGCGGTGCGGAATGCGCTGCAATTCTTCACAATCCCGGTCGGGTATACGCTGGGCGGGGCGCTGGTGGATGCGGTGTTTCGCCCGCTGATGGCGAATCCTGCGCCGTGGCTGGAAATGCTGTTCGGACGGGATGAAGGCAGCGGCGCGGCGTGCTTTTATGCGGCGCTGGCGCTGATGGGGGTCGCGACCTGCGTGTTTTTTCAAGGGCGGAAATCCCTAAAGACACTGGAAGGGGATAAAGCCGCTTAACCCAAGGGGTAGGGGAAGTGCAACCAAGCCGGAGTACCCGCAAACCAATCCAACCGACCAGCATCGGGAGAAGCTGTTTCTCCCGGTGCTGGTCTTTTTGCTGCGGGGAAAATCGCTCATGCGAATTCCGCTACTCCCACTTCCGCTGACGAAAAAAAGACCGCCTGCGTGCTTGCAGACGGTCTTGCGGTATCCGCGAATTACTCCGCGTCCTCCACGGTGAAGGTGGGGATAACGCCGCCTTCGTAGGTGTTGATCATGTAGTCGTAGGCTTCCTTGGAAGTCAGCGCGGTGTGCAGCGCCTTCAGCCAGTCGGAATCAAGGTCAGCGGGACGAACCGCGACGATGTTGGCGTACAGGGTAGCGAACTCAGAGTCAGCCGCTTCGACGAACAGGCCGTTCGTAGTGGGCTTCAGGCCAGCGTCCAGCGCGTAGTTGCCGTTGATGACGGCAATGTCGTAGTCTTCGAGGGTGGGGGCAAGCAGTTCAGCCGCCACTTCGTCGAACACATAGCCGTGGGGGTTCATCTCGGCGGTGATGTCGTACTTGGTCAGGGCAGACGCAGCGGTCGTTCCTTCCGGCACGGTGATCAGACCAGCAGCCTCCAGCAGCAGCAGAGCACGGGTCTCGTTGGAGGGGTCGTTCGGCAGACCGATGTGCGCGCCGTCCTGCAGGTCAGCAAGGCTGGTCACTTTCTTGGAGTAGATGGCGAAGGGCTCGTAATGCACGGTGAACGCGGACACAAGCTGTTCGCTCTCGGAAGCGGTTTCGTTGTAGGAGTCGAGGTAGGGCTTGTGCTGGAAATAGTTCGCATCGTCCGTGCCGTCAGCAACCGCCGGATTCTCCAACACATAGCCTTCGTACACAACGACTTCGAGCTTGTAGCCCAGTTCCGCCAGCTTCGCCGTCACCGCTTCGGATTCGAGAATCTCCGCGTGCGGGGCAGCCGTCGCGCCAACGCGGATGACCTTCAGTTCGTCCGCAGACGCAACCGTCAGGGACAGCGCCAGAACCAGCGCCAGAGCCAGAGCAAAGAGCTTCTTCATTGTAAGCACTCCTTTCATTTTCGGGAAACCTATTTATTCAAACACCATACGGGTGAATGAAACGATTTATGGGGAGACCCCAGAGGCTCTGCCTCTGGACTCCGGCAGGGCTCTGCCCTGCAGCTGCGAAGGGTCTTCGACCCTCTCGACACCCTTTTCGCGATTGAATTGGTAACTTCTGCATGATGGTCTCGCGTGCTGCTTCCAGAGGGCTTTCCGATCGCCCTCTGGACTCCTTCGGCGCACTCCCATGTTTATGGTCGGTTGTCGAAGGCGAAATGCTTGCTGTTCCTCCGCCTCCGCAGAAGCGAAATTCCTGCGAATCAGGGAATTGCAAGGGGCGAAATTACCTTACTTATTTGCGGCGGCGGTGGTCAATCGCGTGGCTGAGCCAAGTGCCGCCCATCTGGAAGAACTGCACCAGCAGCACCAGCACGATGCTCGCGGCGTACATCACGTCGTACTGCCGCTTGTTCAGACCGTAGGTAATTGCGACCTTGCCCAAGCCGTCGCCGCCCGCCGTGCCCGCCATCGCGGTGTAGCCCAGAATCGTGGTGATGCAGATCGCAAAGCCGTTGACCAGCGACGGCATGGCTTCGGGAATCAGCACCTTCCGCACAATCTGGAAGGTCGTCGAACCCATCGCCTGCGCGGCTTCCACCACGCCGTTGTCCACTTCCAGCAGGCTGCCCTCGACCATGCGCGCCACATACGGGAACGCGCTGACCGTCAGCGGGATGATGATGGACACCGTGCCTGTGCCGCGGCCGAGAATCGCGCGCGTTGCGGGGAAGAGCATCACCATCAGGATGATGAAGGGCACGGAGCGGAGCAGGTTGACAATCACGCCGATAATGCGGTTCAGCGTCGGCTTCGGGAGAATGCCGTCCTTGCGGGTGATGACCAGCAGGACGCCCAGCGGCAGACCAATCAGGTAGGCAAAAAATGTTGCGGGCAGGGTCATCAGGAGGGTATTGCCTGTTTCCTCCAGCAGCATGGAACCCAGCCGTTCCCACGTCATGCTCATGCGCGCACCTCCTCGACCGTCAAGCCGCGTTCTTTCAGGTATTCAATCGCCCGGTGGCAGACCATCGGGTCGTCGGGGCGGCTGATGAGCAGCTGCCCGTACTGTGCGCCGTTGAGTGTGTGCACGTCCGCGCTGCGGATGCTCAGCGGCACGCCGAGGTGCAGGATGAGGTCAGCGACAATCGGCTCAGCGATTGTTTCGCCGTTGAAGACGATGCGGATGGCAGGTTTCTCCTGCACTTGCTCGTGATTTTCGCTCGCGACGATACCGAACAACCGCTTGCCTGCTTCGCTGCGGGTGTGGGTGAACACATCGTCGACGCTGCCCTCTTCGGCAATCACACCGCCGTCGAGAATCGCGACGTGGGTGCAGATTTGGCGGATGACCGCCATTTCGTGTGTGATAACGACGATGGTGATGCCCATCTCCCGGTTGATTTTTTGCAGCAGGCGGAGGATGGCTTGCGTCGTCATGGGGTCAAGGGCGCTGGTTGCTTCGTCGCAGAGCAGCACTTCGGGGTCGCTGGCGAGGGCGCGGGCGATGGCGACGCGCTGGCGTTGACCGCCGGACAGCTGCGCGGGGTATGCTTTTGCCTTGCTTTCCAGCCCGACAACTTCCAGCAGCTCCTTCACGCGGGCGTTGATTTTCGCGCGCGGCACGCCGATGCACTCCATCGGGTACGCGATGTTCTTCGCGACCGTCTGCTGCATGAGCAGGTTGAACTGCTGGAAAATCATGCTGACCTTGCGGCGCATCTGGCGAAGCTGCTGCTTGTTCATGTCCGGCACGTTCTGCCCGTCAATGAGGATTTTGCCCTCTGTGGGCGTGTCGAGGCGGTTGACGCAGCGGATGAGGGTGCTCTTGCCTGCGCCGGAGAGACCGATGATGCCGAAAATATCGCCCTTGCGAATCTTCAGGCTGATGTTGTCCAGCGCGACGACCTCGCCGCCGGTTACGGGGTAGACCTTCTTGACGTTCTGCAGCTCAATCTGCATGGGTGGCTGAACCGGCTGCTTAGGCGTCTGCTGGGGTGCTTCGTTGCTCATGACGTTTGCCTTTCCTTTCCCGAAATCGTCCGGGCAAAAAAACAGGGGATGCCGGCATCTCTTCGATGCAGCCTCCCCAACAATTGCGGTAGGTTCTGCCGGAGGAATTGCTTTCATCCTCCAGCCATCCGTCAGGCGGAATGGCGCATCGAATTCGCGGCACGACGAAACATGCTCATGTTGCACATGCACATGGGCATCATCATGTTCATCATCGTAGCGGCGAACTTCATAGCGCGTAACTCCTTTCCTCTGCGGATAAGAGAATCATACCATGTTGCTATGCATTTGTCAACCCCGAATTTGCCTGAAAATTGTTTTTTCCCTGTTTTCCCAGCGTATTCGCCGATTTTTCCCCTCTTGCATCCCGTTTCGCCTTATGCTACAATGGCGGTAAGGCGGATTTTGCGCCAAAATCCGAAATCAAGCAGATGAAAAGCGGCATTTCGCCAGAAAGGAAGCCTCCCGCATGGATGACCAGCGCCATCACCCCTATGAAAACCTCCAGCTGAACATTGCCGGTCACGCGCACTACGAGTACTCAGAAGTCGCGCGCAGCTACGTCCCTATGCACTGGCATGACGCGCTGGAACTGATTTATATCCTCAGCGGTGAACTGACCGTCGAGACCGAGCAGCACCACTGGCAGCTTCACGCTGGGCAGTGCATCTGCATCAGCCCTTACGTTCTCCACGCCACCATCAGCCTGTCCGGCAACAATGCTCTTGTGCTGCAAATCCCGACCGAGAAATTGGGGGACTTCGCGCCGGAAACGCGTTCGCGCCAGTTCATCTGGGACGCGGAGACGACGAATCCGACGATGATGGCGGCCATCGAGCGCGTGAAACAGAAGCTGCTGCAAATGCAGCATACAGCCAGCAGTGATTCGCCCTTTAGGGACATCCGCATGGCGAGTCTGCTGCTGGAAATCACTTATCTACTCTACGAGGAGTTTTCGTGCCCGGTGACGGAAGGCGGCATCTTCCGGCGCGAGAAGAACCGTCAGCGGCTGTCAGCGGTGATTGCGTACACCGAGGCGCATTATCGGGAGAATATCGCCCTGAATGATGCGGCGGCAACGCTGCACATGCACCCGAATTCGTTCTGCCGCTTCTTCAAGGAGAACACAGGCGTGACGTACCTGAATTACCTGAACGAGTATCGGCTGTCGAAGGTGTATGAGGATTTAGTGACGACGGACGTGGCGCTGCATGAGATTTTGGTGAAGCACGGCTTCACGAACTACAAGCTGTTCCGGCATATGTTTGCGGAGCGGTTTCATACCACGCCGGGGCGGATGCGGGAAGAACTGCGATAAAAAACGAGAAACATGGGCGTGCGGGTGAAGGAATCAAGAGGGCGACCGCAGACATTCGTCTGTTTTCATGTCCCTTTGTCGCCCCCGCAGAGGCGAATTCCCTTGCGACAAGGCAGCAAAGCAGCGGAGAACAGCATCCATCAGAATCCGTAAAAATCCACATGAAAACACCCCGCAAGTTCAATCCTTGCGGGGTGCGTTTTTATGCTGTCAGCGCCAAAGCACGTCAGGCATTAGTCCACATGGACACCGTAGATGGCTTCCAGCTTTTCGCGGCGTTCGTCGATGATGTTCTGACCGCCGGAAGCGAGGTAGTCCGCCATGCCCTTGTCGTACACGGAGTCGAACTGGTCAACGGGCGCGACAACCGCCTGCGTCAGCATAGCGTCGCGCTTGGAGTTCAGGGAAGTGCCAACGTCTTCTTCCGCGGAGATTGCGCCGCAGGAGAACTTCTTCACAATGCGGCCGTTCAGCTTGCCGTAGGTGTTCGCGGTGATGATGAAGTCAGGATTCACGCCGGGGTAGCTCAGCGCTTTGGTCGCCGCGGTGGCATCGCCCAGATACAGACCGTTGACGGTGATGGTGTGGTCGATGTTCATGCCGGAGTTCATGATCCATTCGCCGGTGGCGTTGAGCATCTCATACGCGCCGTTGTCGGTCATCTTGTAGGTAACGCCTTCCTTGCCGGTCTGCAGGAACTTGATGGTTTCTTCGGAGGAGATGAAGTTCAGGTACAGCAGGGAAGCCAGCGGTTCGTCGTTGGTCGCAGGGAAGAACACCTTGCGGTCAATGCGGTCAGCCAGATACTTGCGGGTGATGCCAGCGTCGTTCTGGAAGCAGTCCACAGCGATGAAGCCAGCGTCTGCGCCGTTAGCGCGGGTCAGGTTCGCCTGAATGGAGTCTTCGCCATTGCGGTAGGGGTAATCCCAGTTGTGGATGAAAGCGCCGACGAAGCCGGACTTCATCATGTCGTCCTCAACGCTTGCGTCCGTGTACAGCGCGAAGTCCTTCCAAATCAGACCTTCGTTGTACCACTGGTTCAGCACGCGGATGCCTTCCTTGTAGTTCGGGTAGAGCAGGTGACGGTCGTCGTAGCCGTAGACATACAGCGTTTCGTCGGACACATCCTCCGGCACCTTGGAGACATTCAGCAGGTCAGCGCGCCAGCCGATGTCGGTGCTGATGGAGAAGGGAACCATCTTCGCGGCGTCGGCGCCCAGCAGCAGCTCAGCGTTGTCGCGGAAAGCGATCAGGCAGTTGTGGAACTCTTCCTCGGTCGTGGGGAGTTTCAGACCCAGCTTGTCCAGCCAGTCCTTGCGGATGAAGGTGTTGATGCGCGCGGATTCCGCCAGCACCGCTTCAATCGCCCACACGGAGCCGGTTTCCGGATCCTGATCGTAGTAGATGTTGTAGTCGCCCAGCAGCGCCCACAGATCCGGCAGCAGATCCTTGTATTCGGTCAGCAGCGGATTCAGGTCGATGATGCCGTCCATGCCCGCGAAGGTCTGGATCGTCGGGTAGGAGTAGGTGACGCACACGTCGGGCGCGTCGCCGGTGGCGAGCAGGTTGTTCAGGTCGTCAACTTCGGTCCAGCGGCCGACAGACACCAGTTCAACGTCCACGTTGTACTTGTCAAGCATACCCTGCTTGATGTACTGCGCGTACACGCTGCTGGTCGGGTCGGAACCACCGTCGTTGTAACGGTTGTAGACTTCCACGGTGATGTGGCGGGTTTCGGTGAACTTGCCGTCCACAAAGCCGTCGTCCGCGGATGCGGTCGTGAAGATGCACAGAGACAGCACCATCGCGAGCGCAAGAACCAGAGACACGATGCGTTTCATAGGGTTTTTTCCTCCTTTTTATTTGCAGGGCTCACACGTCCCTGAAATACGGTGTTATAATACTATTTCCTGCATTCACCTGCACCATCTGCTCGCGCCTTGGTGCATTCTCATTTGGAAATAGTATAGGGGCATCAGCCCTTGACTGCGCCAATCGTGACGCCGGTGACGAAATAGCGCTGCAGCCACGGGTACACCAGCAGAATCGGCACGGTTGCAAACATGACGGACGCCATCTGAATCGTCTTGGAAACGCCGGCGCTGAAGAAACCTTCCTGCGTGGCGATTTCGCTGCTTTGCGTGGAGTTTTTGATGATGTTGTACAGCAGCAGCTGAATCGGCCAGTACTTTTCCGCCTTGCTGGATTTCAGGTACATCAGCGCATCGGAGAAGCCGTTCCAGCGGCCGACGGCGTAGAACAGCGCCAGCGTCGCCAGAGAGGGCAGAGACAGCGGCAGATACACCGTCACCAGCGTGCGGATTGGGCCTGCACCGTCAATCTCCGCCGCCTCGCGAAGGCTGTCCGGCACGCTGTAGAAGAACGAGCGCAGCACGATGACGTTGAACACGCTGATGCAGTTCGGCAGAATCAGCGCCCACGGGGTGTTGAGCATCTTGAGGTTGTTCAGCAGGATGTAGCCCGGAATCGTGCCGGCACTGAAGTACATCGTGAACAGGATGATGAAGTTGATGACCTTGCCGCCGCGCAGATTTTTGTAAATCAGCGGGAAGGCGGTGCAGACGGTCAGCACAAGGCTCAGCACCGTGCAGACGACGGTCAGGATGCCCGTCCACGCCAGAGACCATGTGTACTTGCTGTCGCTCAGAATGGTCTTGTACGCCTCAAAATTCCAGCCCTTGGGCCAGAGGAACACGTCGTTGCGAATCAGGTGTTCGCTGGAGGACAGGGAGCTTGCCAGCACGTTGACCATCGGCAGCAGGCAAATCATCATCGTCAGAAAGATGATGAAGGCAATGATGAAGTCGCCCACGCGGGTCTTTTGGGATTTGATCATGCCCTGATGGACTTTTTTGCCGTTGAAGGTAGTTGTCGTCGCCATATCGCAGCCTCCTTACATGATGCCCGGCTCGTCGAACTTCTTCGCCAGCGTGTTCGAGGCAAGCAGGAAGATGACGCAGACGACGGACTGGAACAGACCGACCGCTGTGGACAGGGCGAACTGGTTGCCCTTGATGCCGCGCTCGTAGACGAAGATGGAAATCGTCTTGCTTGCGCCCTCAACCAGCGGGTTGCTCAGGGTGAACGGACGGTCGAACTCGCTGCCGAGGATGCGGCCGAGGTTCATAATCAGCAGGATGATGATGGTGGAGCGGATGCCCGGCAGGGTGATGTGCCAGATTTTGCGCAGGCGGCTCGCACCGTCCACTTCCGCCGCTTCGTACAGCTCCGGGCTGATGCCGGTCAGCGCGGCGAGGTAGATAATGGTGTTCCAGCCGCATTCTTTCCAAATGCCCAGCACGATGTAGGTTGCGCGCCAGTTGTTTTCCGTGCCTAAGAAAGCGATATTTGTGCCGAATATCTGGTTAACCAGACCATCGTTGGTTGCCAGCAGCCGCAGCGACAGACTGGAGATGATAACCCAACTCAGGAAGTGCGGCAGGTACAGCACGGTCTGTGCGACGCGCTTGAACTTCGGGAACGCCAGCTCGTTGAGCAGCAGCGCCATCAGGATGGGCATCGGCGTGCCGATAACGAGGTCAAGCAGGTTCAGGATGATGGTGTTCTTCAGCGCATCAATAAAGTTCTTATCGTTGAATGCCTTGATGAACCATTCCCAGCCGCCGTTTTTCGCCCAATCCAGCAGCCACGGCGCTTTCAGAATGTTGTTCTTCTTGAACGCCAGCAGAATGTAGGACATGGGAACGTAGCGGAAAATGATGAAGAACGCCAGCGGCACGAGCAGCAGCAGATATAGCGTGCCGTATCGCTTTAAGTACGTTCCCCACCGCATGGTGGAACGTCCGGTCAAATCCCGGCGGACAATCGCCTTGGTAGATTGCAAAAGGATCCCTTCCTTCCCTTTGAATTGCGCAACGACGAACATCGTTCATCTGGCTTTATTATCGCCCGATTACACATTTGACGCTAATCATTTTTAGTGAAATATCTCTCATTTTTAGCGATTTTTGTACCGATGAAACGAGTATAGATTGTGATTTTCTATACAATTCAACCAAAGTGATGAATTCCGCATCTCAAATCGGAATTTCGCGCCTGCCGTGATTGACATTTCCGCCTGAAACGGCTATGATGAAGAAAACAGCACCTTGAAGGCGCGCCTGCGCCGAAGAAGTCAAGGGGCGAGCAAAAAGCCGGAAAGGAGGACGTAACGCCGTGAAGAGCAACATGTGGTACATGCGCCAAAAGGAAGAATTCGGCGAAGACCGCAGTCAGGGCATCCGTTTCTACGATAACACCCAAACCTGCGATTACCTCCCGCATTGGCATATGTCCTATGAGGTCATCATGGTTATCGCCGAGAACCTCACTGTCATCGTCGAAAACGAGCGCTATCTTCTTCATCCGGGCGATATCATGGTCATCCCATCTGGTGTCGTCCACGAAATCCACACACCCCCGACCGGCCGCCGCTATTACTTCCTCCTTGACCGCGAGCGCCTGTTCATTATCGACGGTCTGCTGGCGGCAGAAGAAGCCCTCCAGCCGTGCGTGGTGATTCGCAAGGGCAGCGCGCCCGAAATTGAGCAGCGCGTAAAGACCGCTGCGGCCGAGGCTGGGGTGGCGCGGGATCGCTTTGGATTAACGGTCGCGCGGCTGGAATTGAGCCGGATGCTCATTGACCTGCTCCGCCGCCACGCGCAGGAACACGGCACAGAACTGAACCGCCGTGTCCGCCACAAGGAGCAGACGCAGATGCTCTTCGTCGATATTCGCGACTATGTGATGGCGCACTGCGCGGAGGATTTGACCCCGCAGAACATGGCGGACAAGAGCGGGTACAGCCGTTACCACTTTGAGCGCCTTTTCTACGATTGCTTGGGCATATCGTTCCACGAATTCCTGACCCGCCAGCGGCTGACGCTCTGCAAGCAGCTTCTGGAACGGACGGATGATTCGATTACGTCCATTGCGGGGCAGTCGGGCTTCGGCAGCATTGCGACCTTCAACCGGGTTTTCCAGCAATATGAGGGCATGTCGCCCTCCGCATACAGAAAAAGCGGTGCTGCCCAATCGAAAGGATGATTGAACGCGCCGCGCATCATGGTGCATTTTTATCAGGAAATAGTTTAAGGTAACACCGCACAAATGAGGTGGTCGGCTGGCGAATGGATTTTTCGTCAGATGCAAATGCAAATTTCGAAAGTTTACTGGAGGTAAATCGAGAAATTTGCATGCCGCAGATGGCGGAAAAGGCATCGCCAGACGCGCCGCCGAATTGTGCGGTGGTGCCTTAACACAAAGAAGGACGAAGCATTCCCGCCTCGTCCTTCTTGCTATTATCCTTTTTTCTCCGGCAGTCGCTTCGCCGCCCACGAAACCGCCGCCATCACCAGCGCGGCAAGGACAATCAGCCCTGCCAGCGCACCGTACTGCGCCAGCGTCAGGTGCTCAAAATAGAAAATCTGCTTGAAATAGCACACTGCCAGCACGAATCCGGCGGTCATGACGGTGCACACCGCCGCGCGCAGCTTCGTCAGCGGGACGGAGACGGAATAGAGCATCATCAGCCCGACCGCGCCCGCGCACAGCGCCGCCAGCGTCTTGCAGTCCGCCATATCCCAGCCGAAATTCACGCCTGCCATTGCCGCCATTGAGCAGATGCACACTGCCGCCGCGCCGGGAATCGCCCGCGTCAGCACCGTGCGCAGGAAACTGCCCTGTATGCGGTCCTGATTCGGTTCGAGCGTCAGCAGGAACGCCGGAAGACCAATTGTCAGCGAGGAAATGAGCGTCAGCTGAATCGGCTGGAAGGGGTATTCGACTGGGAACAGCAGCGTCAGCAGCGCCAAGGCGAAGGAATACAGCGTTTTGACGAGGAAGAGCGACGCCGCGCGCGTGATGTTGCCAACGACACGCCGCCCCTCCGCGACAATCAGCGGCATGTTCGCGAAATTCGCGTCCAGGAGTGTCAGCTGCGCCGCCTGTTTTGTGGCATCCGCGCCGCCCGCCATGGCAATGGAGCAGTCCGCCGCCTTGAGTGCGGGAATGTCGTTCACGCCGTCGCCGGTCATGGCAACGTGATGCCCTTTCGCCTTGAGCGCCTCGACCAGCGCCTTTTTCCGCGTCGGGGTCACGCGCCCGAATACGGCGTAGCGCTCGCAAGCATCGGGGAGTTCGTCGTCCGATAAGGTGGAGGCATCCACCGCGCCGCCCGACAAGCCCACCTTGCGGGCAATCGCCGCGACCGTCTTTTCGTCGTCGCCGCTGATAATTTTCAGCGCAACACCCTGCGTATGGAAGTAATGCAGCGTCTCCTGCGCCGCGGGGCGAATCTCGTCGGTCAGCAGGCAAAGGCCAATCACGCGGGCGATAGCGGGCGCGTCAGTTTCGGTGACGCAGCCGTCCGCTTCTGCCAAAACCAGCACGCGCAAGCCGCGCCCGGCGCAATCCGAAAGCGTTTTGCGAATCGGCGCAAGATGCGCATCATCCAGCACAAACGTCGGCGCGCCTAAAATCAGCGTTGTACCATCCGCAAAAGATACGGCGGACTTTTTCCGTTCGGAGGAAAATGGCAGGACAGCCACGGGCTTTTCGCCCTGCACATCGGGGATTTCTGCACGGAGGGCATCCAGCGTGCCGGAACGCTCGTCCATGCTGGACAGGAAGCGCCCCAATTGTGTCCGCATGGCGCCCTCGTCACCAGAAAGGGGCAGCAGCGAATCCAATATCATCTTGCCCGTTGTAATCGTACCGGTTTTGTCCAGACACAGCACATCCGCGCGGGAGAGCGTCTCAATGCCGTACAGCTCCTGCACAAGGGTGTTTCGCTTGCCAAGCTTGATTACGCCAACCGCCAAGGCGACCGAAATCAGCAGAATTAGCCCTTCAGGAATCATGCCGATCATGGCGGCGACGGACGTAGGGACAGCCGTTGTCAGCGGAAGATGCTGGAGGAAGAACTGCTTGCAGAACAGCAGCAGCCCAATCGGAATCAGCGCCGCGCTGACGATGCGAATCAGGCGGTTGACCTCCGTCATCAGCACCGATTTCGGGCGGCGAATCTCCTTCGCGGAACGCGTCAGGCGGGCGGCATAGCTTTCGTCGCCCACATAAACCAGCTGCGCGGTGAAGGTTCCTTCTAAAATATAGCTGCCGGACAGAAGAAAATCGCCCGGCTGCTTGCGCATGGGCGTGCTTTCCCCCGTCAGCAGGGATTCGTTCGCCGCACCCTGCCCGCTGGTGACGACGGCATCCGCCATCACTTGGTCGCCCGCGCGGAGAATCACCAGATCGCCTTTGACGAGCGCATCCGGCGCGCAGGTCTTTTCCTGTCCATTGCGCAGGGCGTGCGCGGTCGGGGCGTTCAGCAGGGACAACTTGCGGATGGTCTTGCGCGCGCGAAGCTCCTGCACCGTGCCAATCAGCGTGTTCGACACCACGACACCCAGAAACAGCATGTTCCGCCAGCTGCCCACCAGCGCCAGACAAACCGCCAGCGCCACATTCAGCCCGTTGAAGGGCGTGAAGAGATTTTCCGCCAGAATCTGCGCGGTGGATTTGTCGGGGCGGTGGTGGGAGATGTTCGGCTTGCGGGAAGCCGCCTCCTCGTCCGTCAGGCCGCTTGACGCGGTCGGGGTGAAATCCGCCGGAAGCTCCGTGTTGACCTGCAAGATATCCGCCATAATTTGTTATGCTCCTAATACATCCGCCGCCGCGCGCAGGGACGGCAGCACTTCAACGCCCGGCACCTGACGCAGCACCGCGTCGCACTGGTGCCCGCCGGAAATCAGCAGGCAGCGGCAGCCGATGGCGTGGGCAACCTCGGCGTCGTGGCTCGTGTCGCCCAGAAACACCGTGTCCGCTGGGTCGTAGCCCTTGCGCGAAAGGTAATCCTTCGCCAGCTGCACCTTCGATACGGCGTAGACGTCGCCCAGCCCCAGAATATCATCGAACATGCCGTCCAGCTCTGGAAACTTGACGACCTGCGCGCGCAGCTGATCCACCTGACTGGCGGAGATAATCGCCTGATGGAAGCCTGCGTCGTGGAAGCGATGAACCGCCTCCGCCGCCGTCTGGTGCAGCTGCGCCAGATGGAAGTTCGCGACGTAGCCTTCGTTCCATTCTTTCGCCACAAGCGGGAAATCCTCGTCCGTCACGCCGATGTCGGTATAGTAATCCTTGACCGGAAAGCGGAAAATCCGCCGATATTCCTCCTCGCTTGTCAGGCGATAGCCGTGGCGCGCGAAAACTTCATTGTTGATTTTGACCACCAACGGTACGTCGCTGAGCAGCGTGCCGTTCCAGTCCCACAGAATCGTCATTGCTTCTTAACCTCCGAAAATTTAGGGTAACGCTGATTATACCACACTTTCAGAGGAAGGACAAGCGCTTTTTTGCAAATTACTTGCTGTAATAGCTCTTGAAGGTTTCGCCGTTGTCCATGTGGATGACGCGCGGTTCATCCGACTTTGCCTGCTTGTAGTTGCGGCGGCGCGTAATCACCAGCGCGACCAGCCCGACAACCAGCAGCAGCATCCCCAGATTCACCACCAGCCCCAAGAGACCGCCTAAGACACTAAACCCAAGCTGCACAGCAGCGACAATCGCCTCAAACACCATGCTGATGAAAGAACCAATCACATGGAAAACCGAATCGATGAAAGCCATCATAGTGCTTATCCTCCTGCGCCCAAGTAGGCGCGTCCTGTCGTTCTGACAAGAATAAGGATAGCACAAGCGGAATGGAAAATCCATCGAAGGATGATTAGAAATTCATGAGGAAATTCTCATTTTTGCGGAAATCCCCCGATTGCGTTTCCGTGTTCATTCTGCTATACTCGATAGAAGAAATACGCAAAGGGGGATTCTTTCGCATGAATATTACGGTTTATCTGGGGGCAAACGAGGGCAGCGACACGTCTTTTCGGCAAGCGGTGGAGGAACTCGGACGCTGGATTGGCGAAAGCGGCAACGCGCTGGTGTATGGCGGGTCGAAATCTGGCTTGATGGGCGCGCTGGCGGCCAGTGCCCTGGCGGCTGGCGCGGAGGTGACGGGCGTGGAGCCGGAGTTTTTCATCAGCGAGAACTTTCAGATGGAGGGGCTGACGGAGCTGATTGTGACGAAGGACATTCCGGAGCGCCGGACGAAGATGATAGAACTGGGGGATGCGTTCATTGCGTTCCCGGGCGGCACGGGGACGCTGGAAGAAGTGTCGGAAGTGATGTCGAAGCTGGCGCTGAAGCAGATAGATGCCCCGTGTGTGCTGTATAATTTGAATGGGTATTATGAGGGATTGAAGGTGCTGCTGAAGCATATGGTGGAGATGGGGCTTTCGACGGAAGAAAAACAGGAAAAGGTGTATTTTGCGGAGAATTTGGGGGATATTAAGGCGATTTTAGGGGCGGAAAAATAATATAATACTATTTCCAAATGAGAATGCGCCAAGATGCGCCGCGAATTTTTCGCTCTGGCAACGGGAGTGGAATGCAGCGTAGCAGCGCTACGCTAAATGGAACGACCGGACGCCAGAACGGAAAAGGCGCAAGCAGATGGCGCAGGTGAATCTGGAAATAGTATAAAAAGCGGGATTGCGCATTTTTCACGCAACCCCGCTTTTTGTCCCTATGCAATTCTCAGAAGCGCCGTGCGCGCCTTATTCTCCCATGCCTTGGTCGCGCGCCTGCGCGGTGTACAGCTCGTAGTATGCGCCGCGCTTGGCCATCAATTCGTCATGAGAGCCTGCTTCCATGATGCCCTGATTGCCGATGTACAGGATGCGGTCGCAGTTCTTGATGGTGGACAGACGGTGCGCAATGATGAACGACGTGCGTCCCTTCAGCAGCGCCTGAATGCCGTCCTGCAGCAGCTTCTCCGTCTTGGTGTCGATGGAGGAGGTTGCTTCGTCCAGTATCAGGATGCGCGGGTCGCTCAGCAGCGTGCGCGCGAAAGCAATCAGCTGCTTCTGCCCCTGCGAAAGGCTGCCGCCGCGCTCGTTCACGGTCGTTTTGTAGCCCTGCGGCATTTCACGGATGAAGTCGTCCGCGCGGACAACCGCCGCCGCCTGACGTACCTCGTCGTCTGTCGCGTCCAGACGGCCGTAGCGAATGTTATCCAGAATCGTGCCGGAGAAGATGAAGGAATCCTGCAGCATGATGCCCATCTGCGAGCGCAGGGAGTGCAGCGTCACGTCGGTAATGTCGTGCTTCACGCCGGATTCATCCGTCAGCGTGATGGAACCGCTGCGCAGGTCGTAGAAGCGGCAGAGCAGGTTGACGATGGTGGACTTGCCCGCGCCCGTCGGGCCGACAAGCGCAATGCTTTCGCCCGCCTTGACGTGCAGGTCAACATCCTTGAGGACGGTCTGCCCTTCCTCGTAGCCGAAGGTGATGTTGTTGTAATCAACTGCGCCGGTAATGGGCGGAAGCGTCTCGGCATTCGGCTTGTCGTCAATCACGACCGGTTCATCCATCGTCTCGAAGATGCGCTCCAGATACGCCATGTTGTTCACGAAGCTGTTGTAGATGTTCGCCAGATTCGTAATCGGCTGCCAGAAGCGGCTGACGTACTGCCCCATGGCAAGAATCACGCCGAAGGAGACCACCGCGCCGCCCAGCCAGTACACACCCGCGTAGTACATGAGGGTGAAAACAATCTGCGTGATGATTTCCGAAGAGAGCCAGACGCTGTTGGAGATGTAAATCGCCTTCAGCCACGCCGCGCGGCACGCCGTCGCCAGCCGCTGCATGATGGAGCAGTTGACATCCTGCCGCGCGAACAGTTCGCTCACGCGCACGCCGTCAATGGATTCCGCCAGATACGCATTGTAGTTGCTGTTTTTGTTCGACTGATTCTGCCACGCGCGGCGCTGACGAGGCTTCAGGATGATGATAATCGCCACGAAAATCGGCAGCCCCGCCACAACAATCGTCGCCAGCGTCGGCTCGGTCGTGTACATGTAGACGACGATGAAGATGATGTTGATGATTTCCAGAATCGAGTTGATGATGCCGTTGGAAAGAATATCCGACACGCTGTTGACGTAATTGATGACGCGCACGAGGATTTTGCCCGCCGGACGGCTGTCGTAGTAGGCAAAGGGCAGCTGCTGCAGGTGCGCGAAGAGGTCTTTGCGGATGTCGTAGATGATCTGCTGACTGACGAACGCCATGATGCGCGAGCGGATGACCGTGAAGACGATGCCGACGATGATGATGCCCATGAACGCCAGCGCCATCTTCAGCAGCAGGTCAACGTTTTTCTGCGGCACAGCGACGTCCATGACGGTCTGGGTGATTTTCGGCACGGCGAGGCTCGTTACCGATGCCAAGGCGGAGAGAAACAGCGCCAGCAGCATCTTCCACTTGTGCTTGCCGATGTAAACGCCCACGCGCTTCAAGTGCCGGAAGTCAAACGGGGTTTCCAAGCGCTCGTCTACGTCAAATTTATTGCGCGCCATGTTACATCACCTCCTGCGGAGCGGTGTCGGGCGTGATGCCGTTTTGCAGGCAGTACGTTTCGTAGTAGTAGCCGCGCTGACGCAGCAGCTCCTGATGCGTGCCGCGCTCGGTCACGACGCCGTCCTTCAAAATCAGGATGAGGTCAGCATCCTTGACGGAGGAAATGCGCTGGGCGATAATCAGCTTCGTGCAGTCGTAGGGGAGCTGACGCAGCTGCGCCTGAATGTACTTCTCCGTCTCCATATCGACGGCGGAAGTCGTGTCGTCCATGACGAGGATACCGGGCTTGACCGCCAGCGCGCGCGCCAAGGCAATGCGCTGCTTCTGTCCACCGGAAAGACCCACGCCGCGTTCGCCGATAATCGTGTCGTAGCCCTCGGACAAGCCCTTGATGAAGTCGTCCGCAGCCGCGCGGCGGGCGAAGTCATGCACTTCATCCTCCGTCAGCGTCTGGTCGCCGAAAGCAATGTTGCCTTCCACCGTGTCGGAGAAGAGGAAAACATCCTGCGTTGCCGTACCGATGCCGTCGCGGAGCTGCTGCAGCTTCCACTTGCGCACATTGCAGCCGTCAACGGAAATGCTGCCGCTGGTCACGTCGTAGCAGCGGGCGAGCAGCTGAATCAGCGTCGTTTTGCCGGAACCGGTCGGCCCCATGATGGCGACGGTCTGCCCCGGCTTGGCGGAGAACGTTACGTCGGACAGCACCGGCTGCGAGCCGTAAGCGAAGGACACATGGTCAAAGGAAATCGCACCCTCGATGTGGTCGTGATTCACCGCGCAGGAGCTGTCTACAATCTCCGGGCGGGAGACTTCAATCTCCATGACCTTGTTCGAGCAGGTGATGAAGCGCTGCCAGTCGTTGAGCAGGTTGCCCAGCTGCCGCATGGGGACGCTCAGCGTCCACGCCAGCTGGGTGAAAATCGTCAGTTCGCCCGCCGTCATGCCGTCGGTAATCATCAGGTAGCCGCCGAAAAAGACGGTCAGCAGCGTCATGGCGTTCGCCAGAATCTCGATGAAGGGGTAGAAGGACAGCCAGCGCTTGTTGATATCCAGATTCGCATCGCGGAAGGCGCGGGAACGCTCGTCGAAGCGGTTCTCCTCGTATTCCTCACGCGCAAACGCCTTCACCACGCGGTTTGCCGCAATGTTCTCCTGCGCCTTCGCGTTCATGTCGCTCATCTTGTCGCGCATGTCCACGAACATCCGCCGCGCGCCCTTGGAGTACACTTTCGTGATAATCATCAGCAGCGGCGTGACGCAGACCATCGCCAGCGCGAGCTTCCAGTTCACCGAGAACAGGTAAATCGAAGACGACACGAACATGACGATGCTGTCTACCGCCACATAGTCTATGTATGCCAGAAAATGACGGCACCAGTCTGTGTCGGCGGACAGGCGCGTCATCAGGTCGCCCGTGCGGTGAATGTCGAAGAAGCGCATGTCCTGATACTGCAGGCGCGTGAACAGCCGTGTGCGCAGGTTCATCAGCGTGTTCTGGGAGGAATGCTCCAGCAGGACAACCATCAGGTAGCGCAGACCTTCGCGCGTAACCTTGACAATCAGCATCGCCAGCAGCAAGCCGACGAGCGGTTCGGGGTTCTGCGCGACGATGACATCATCCATCAGGCGCATCGTCAGGTAGGGGTTGATGAGCAGCATCAGCGACGTGACGGCACTGATGATGAGGCCAAGAATGTGCCACTTGTGGTAGCGCTTGTCCATTACGCCCCACAGCCATTTGATATTCTCCATCGGTTACTCCTTATACAGGGTCGATTCGATTTCCTTTGTCACAAAGTCAGCAATGCGGATTTTCCATTCCTCGTCCGGGTGGACTTCGCCGTGAGAGCGGGCAACGCTGCGGTCAAAGCCGCTTCCGTAGAAGCTGTCGATGCAGTGCACGCCCGTTTTCTGCGCGACTTTCTGGATGACGCGGCGCTTGAGCAGCCCGTGAGATTCGTCCATCCATGCCTGCGGGGTGTATGTTTGCAGCGGCGTGGCGAGAAAAATCGCCGCGTTTGGGCAGACGGTCTGCAATGTCCGCACCGCCCAGAGCAGCGCAGATGCCATCGACGTGCGGGTCAGGGCGGCGTAGGGGAGTTCACAGACAGCCGCAAAGTCATCCACCGGGGCATTTTCCGGCTGATTGCCGTCATTGGTGGAGATGGCGATGTAAATCACGTCCGGCGCGGTCAGTGTGCCTGTGCCGATACCGATTTCCGCCGGAATCGCATACTCGACGCCATCCACCGTCCAGCGGATGAGGCTGCCCTTCGGCGTAAGCGCCTGCAAAACGCGCCGCACCTGATTGGACAGCACGTTGTCCGCCGTGTTCGTGTTCGGTGGCTCGATGAGCGTTACAGGCGTGATGTTCCTATCGCCTTCGTGCCAGTCGGAGCAGGTTGCGTACCCGCAGGCGGCATTCAGTACATCCTGTGCGTTCAGCCGATGCGCCACCATCGTGCCGATACCGCTGACCTGGTCGCTGGTGATGCTGTCGCCCATGCAGCAGAAGCAGCGGATGTTCATGGGTGTTAGCCTCCCTTGTGGTGGTACTATTTTCCGCATTCGCCTGCGCCATCTGCTTGCGCCTTTTTCCTTCTGGCGTCCGCTCATTCCACTTAGCGTAGCGCTGCTACGCTGCGTTTCATTCGCGTTAGCCAGAAGAAAAAATTCGCTTCGCATCTTGGCGCATTCTCATTTGGAAATAGTACAGACGGGTCGTTCAATCGTAAAGCCTCATTAGAAACGGTTTGATGATAGCACGGTTTTTCTACCGTTTCAAGGGGGCTTTTGGAAAGATTTCGACAATATTTCTTGCCTATCAGTTAAGTAACAAAAAGCCGGAAAAAAAGACACAAAGCGGCGATAAAAACCAGTGACAGGAGTGGCGAAACCGAAGGTGTCCAGCAGACGACCGCAGACTTCGTCCGTTTTCATTGCCCTCTGGAAGCATGGAAAAGACCAGTTCAACCATGCCCATCAGCATAGAATCAGAAAAAACCACCCAACGAAACCATTTTCGTTCTGGTAAGAAATCAGACATTCTTGACAAAACACAATTTTTGTGTATAATTAAATTATTGCATCATCCATTCCATAGACCCCCAAGACGCTAAGGGAGGAAATCAAACATGAAACACTGGGTCGCACAAGCGCTTTCTCTGCTGATGGCACTCTGCCTGTTTCTGCCCTGCTTCGCCGCAGCGGAAGAAGCCGCGCAGACCGCCATCACCATCGACTTTGAGGATGGCAACGCCGCCGCATTCAGCCAGTCTGGCTCCTGTACCGTCGGCGTGACGGAATCGCAAGCGCACAGCGGCAAGCAGAGCCTGCGAGTTTCTGGACGCGGTAGCAATAACTGGGATGCCGTTGACCTCTCCGCTGCGTCGGTTGGCATTGAAGCCGGCGCGAAAGTCCACCTGTCCGCCTGCGTCTACGTCGAAAGCTCGGAGGACGGCGTTATGGCGATTGGCAAGGCGGGCGGCGATTACGCCTACTACGCGCAGGTGAACGTCAAGGGCAAGGAGTGGACGGAAATCTCCTGCGATTTCGAGGCGGACGCGGGCATCAATATCCGCTTCCTCACGGTGTCGGATAACTATCTGGGCAAAAACTACTGCATTGATGATGTCACGCTGACCATCACCGCGCCCGAAAAGATGGATTACTCCGACGCGCCGCAGATTCACTACACGTCGGACTTTACCAGCGGCACGGACGGCTGGTATGCGCGTTCTGCGGGCGGTGCCGCCATCGAGACGACCGCTGACGGGCTGTACATCACCGGGCGTACCGCGACGTGGAACTCTCCCGGCCGCGACTTCGACCTTGTGCCGGGGCGCACCTACAACCTGTCCGTGCAGGTGAAGCAGGACGAGATGGATTCGTGCAGCTTCATCCTGTCCGTCGCCCATACCCGCGACGGCGAGGAATCCTATGAGAACATTGTCACCGGCACGGCGAAGAAAGGCGAATGGGCAATGCTGTCCGGCGCTTACATTCCCGGTCGGTATGACAAGTATGTGCTGTACATTGAGGGCGCGGGCAAGGAAACGTCCTTCACCATCCGCAATTTCACCTGCGACGAGAAGATTGACTCCTTTGACACCACTTCGCTGCCTGCCCTCAAGACGCTCTATGCGGATAAGTTCGATTTCGGCACGGCGGTTGTTGCCAGTGAAGTGGCGGACAGCAAACGCATGGCGTTCTACGGCAGCCAGTTCACCATCATGACCGCGGGAAACGAGATGAAGCCGGATTCGCTGCTGGATATGGCGGCGTGCCGTAAGCTCAGCCGCACGGACGACACGGCCGTCGCTGTGAAGTTCGACAACTGCATTCCGTTCCTCGATTGGTGCCGCGACAATGGCGTGAAGGTGCATGGGCATGTGCTGGTGTGGCACTCCCAGACGCCCGAAGCCTTCTTCCATGAGGGCTACGCGACCCACAAGCCGCTGTGCAGCCGCGAAACCATGCTCGCCCGCATGGAAAGCTACATCCAGCAGGTGCTGACGTGGACGAACGAGAATTATCCGGGGCTGATTGTCTCGTGGGACGTTGTGAACGAAGCCGTGGCGGACGGCAGCGACCAGCTGCGCGAATCCAACTGGACAAAGACGGTTGGTCAGGATTTCGTGAACCGCGCGTTTGAGTACGCCCGCAAGTACGCCGCGGACGGCGTGAAGCTGTACTACAATGATTACAACACCCCCCTTGACCCCAAGCTGCACGGCATCTGCGTCCTGCTGGACAGCCTGATTGCGGATGGCACGATTGACGGCTACGGCTTCCAGGCACACTACTCCGTCGGCAGTCCGACGATTGACCGCGTGGATTGGGCGTTCCAGCAGATTGCCAAGCGTGATTTGCTCCTGCGCGTGTCCGAACTTGACGTGGGCATTGACGATACGAGCGAGGAAAATCTGCAGAAGCAGGCGAAGTATTACGGCGACCTGATGAAGATTTTCCTGCGTTACGCCGACCGCATCGAAGCGGTGCAGGTATGGGGCACGGTGGACGACATGAGCTGGCGCGCGGACAAGTACCCGCTCCTGTTCGACAAGGATGCCCAGCCGAAGCCCGCGTTTGACACGCTGGTGGAACTGGCACAGTAAATCCATCATAAAGGCAACACCGCACAATCCATTTGCCAGCCGACCACCTCATTTGTGCGGTGTTACCCTAACTTTAAGGAGGCGACGAAGATGAAGAAGAAGAGTTTTGCCATATTGCTGGCTGCGGCGCTGCTGCTGTGCCTGCTGCCGAGAATGGCGCCGGAAGCGAAGGCGGAAACCGTCCGCAACATATGTTCTTCCTGTAGGAAGCAGGCAGATCTTGAGATTACAGGATTCGAGCGATTCAACGACGATTATCATTATGTAATTTACATATGTTCACACTGCGGTAACAGTTCATATGCCCTATTTATTGGAAACCCAATCACCTCTCACTCTGGCGGCACCGAAACGCCGACCTGCACCACGGGCAAAACCTGCACCCGGTGCGGCACTCAATACGGCAAACTCGGTCACGACTGGGGCGCATGGCAATCCAGGGGCAACAACAGCGAGCATTTCCGCACCTGCCAGCGTGACGGCTGCGATGCGGAGCAAACCGCAGGCTGCTCCGGCGACAGCAGTGCGACCTGCATCACCCTGGGAACATGCACTACCTGTGGCGGGCAGTACTACAGCGCACATACCTTCCCTGCGAATCAGAGCTGGGATTCGGATGCCGAAAACCACTGGGTTAGCTGCACCGTCTGCCACGAAGCGAAAACTAAGGTGGGCGCACATTTATTCGTTCAGGGCAACGATAGCTCGTGCCTTAAGTCCGCAGCCACCTGCGTTTCTCCGCCCGTGTACTACACAAACTGCGCTTACTGCTACCGCAAGGGAACGGATACTTATGTACACCCATGGTATGAACCTGACCCGAACAACCACGACCTGGTGCACCACGACGCAAAGGCGCCCACCTGCACCGAAATTGGCTGGAATGAATATGACGCCTGCCAGCGTGAGGGCTGCGATTACACCACCAAGGTGGAAATCCCTGCGCTGAAACACAAGCTGGTGCACCACGACGCCAAGGCGCCCACCTGCACCGAGATTGGCTGGGAGGAATACGATACCTGCTCCCGATGCGACTACACCACCAAGGTGGAAATCCCTGCCCCCGGGCACGATTATACCGAAAAGGTCGTCAAGCCCACCTGCGGAAAGGGCGGCTACACGCTGCACACCTGCAAAAAATGCAATGACAGCTATAAGGATCACCAGACGAAGACGCTGCTGCACTGGTATGGCGAATGGACGAGTAACGGCGACGGCACGCACAGCGCGACCTGCAAGCGCAAGGATTGCAAGCACGTCGGCAAGACCGAATGCGCCATCGTCGAATTCAAGCAGGATGAAGCGACGCGCACGCTCTGCCCCGTATGCGGCAATGTGAGCGATGGCACGCATCTGGCGCTGGTTGAAGAAGTGACGGCGGAGGGCGAGCATCTGCCCTATGGCGAGCTGGTGCTGCACATGGGTGAAACTGCGAACGGCAATACGCTGCTGAGCGTCTGCTTTGAAGTTTCCGGCAAGCTCACCCAGCCGAAGGGCGAGGTAAAAATCACGATGCCCGCCGAGCTGCTGAACGGCGTTACCCTGGCGCTGCTGAATGCCGACGGTACGGAAATTGATCTGCCCTACATCGTGGAAGGTGAAAACGCAGTGTTCACGCTGAATTTTACCGATGCAGAAATTCCCACCGCGCTGATTCGCCTGATACCGACAGCGGAATAATCCCATTGCATAGCGTTTTTAAGGCCGTTGCAGAAGATGAATCCTGCAACGGCCGTTATGGTGCGCCCGGCTTAGCCGAAGGCAAGGGTGTCCATCGAAAGGCGGAGTCTGAAGGAAGCTGGATGCCAGCGGGCAAACTCCCGAACCGACGAACAGAAATCACATAGTAGACCGTAGAGGGGCGGACGAGTGTGCCGAGCAACACAAGATCCAATGCTGCCCGTATCCCGTGCGGTAAATGTGGCGGTTATGTGGAAGAAAAAAAGGCGGCTGCCAGGCTTATCCCCTGACAGTCGCCTCACTGTTTACTTCTTTTCTACTTTGCTGCTGCCGCGGATGGTCGCATCCGGCTTAGCGGCCTGCTTCATGAACGCCGACGGGCTGATGCCGACGATGTTCTTGAACTGCTTGGAGAAGTGGTACGGATCCTGCATCCCGACTTCGATGCCCGCCTGACGAACCGTGTGCCCTTCCTCGCGCAGCAGCTCCTTCGCGCGCTCCATCTTGCAGTGCAGTACATACGACAGCGGCGGCATGCCCACTTCGCTCACGAAGCGCTTGCGGAACGTTTCCATCGGCATACGGGAAATCGCCGCCATCTCCGCCAGAGAGAAGTTGTCCTTGTACTGATTCGCGCGCAGGGTGTCCACGACCTTCGCAATCTCGTGCGAAAGCATCGCGTCCATGGCGACCGGCTGACCCCAGTGGCTTGCCAGCATCCCGTACATCAGGTGCTGCAGCTGATATGTCGCGTCGCTGGTGTCCGTGTGGCGGACGATGACCTGCACAATCTGCTTCGCCAAGTACATCTGGCTCGGCAGCGCCCCCTGTTTCAGCGGCATATGCAGCAGCGCGCCCATCTTGCGTACGACCATCGGCGCAAGCGGGCCTTCCAGCGCAATCCACACACAGCGGACGCTTTCGTCAATCTGCAGGGCAGCGTCGCGGTTGCCGGCGGGCAGGAAGCACGTTTCCTGCTGTTTCAGCGTCAACTCATGCCCCTGCCAAACCAGCGTCGCTTCGCCTGCCTCCACCGCGAACCAAATCCACTGGTCATGCGGCTTAATGGGGCGTCTCCCTGCCTCAAACATCGCCGTGCCTGCCGCGTGAATCCACGCACCGCTGGAGCGGGTCAAGCTGCCCGGCTTGTGGTATCCTTCCACCACCATAGTATCCGCCGCAGCCTCTACGTCTGCGAACAGGTAAGACTCCATGCCCTTCATCCTCCTTCAACCAAATGGCACAATTGTCATTATGGCTATTATAATGCCCAAATCGGTTGATTGTCAAGAGGATTACACGATTTTCCCGAAATTTTTCTGAAGGATAGCTGTGCGTGTCCGAGTATGGATGAATGCCATTCGATATAGGTTAGCTTTGGCAGACTTTTCGCCCGAAAAACAGCAAATGTACAATTCTGCCCTTGACAAGCGCAGGATGAGCGGACTATAATAAACCCGAATACGCGGCAATGATGCCGCCGGACGGAGGAATTTTCTCCATGATGCTGTCTGTGCTGTTTCCGTTTACGTTCCCGGCGTTTTTCGCCGGGCAAATTGACGTACCGTGAAGCAGCAGCCGCAGCGATTGAGGAAAACATCAGGCGCGGAAGCTCTTTTGCGGGCTTCCGTGCTTTTTTTCGTCCATTTGAGCGAATAATGATTGACGCAGGAGGTTGAACACCATGATTATCGTCTTGAAGCAGGGAACGACCCAGCAGGAAATCGACACCGTTACCAATGCCGTGGTTGCGCGCGGCGTATCCGTCAGCCCGATTGTAGGCACGGAGATGACCATCCTTGGTCTGACTGGCGACACGAGCCGCATTGACCCCGACCAGCTGGAATCCTTCCACTGCGTCGAGCGCATCATGAAGGTTGCCGAGCCGTTCAAGAAGGCAAACCGCGCGTTCCATCCCGCGCCGAGCGAAATCAAAATCGGGGACACGGTTGTCGGCGGCAAGAAACTGGCGATTATGGCTGGCCCCTGCTCCGTGGAGAGCAACGAGCAGATTACCGCCGTGGCGCAGGCGGTGAAGGACGCGGGCGCGACGGTGCTGCGCGGTGGTGCATTCAAGCCGCGCACGTCCCCGTACTCCTTCCAAGGACTGGCATACGAGGGGCTGGATATGCTCTGTCATGCCCGCGAGCAGACCGGGCTGCCCATCGTGACCGAGCTGATGTCCCCCTACGACATTGACACCTTCGTGGACAAGGTGGACTGCATTCAGGTCGGCGCGCGCAACATGCAGAATTTCGACCTGCTGAAACAATTGGGGAAGATTCGCAAGCCGATTCTGCTTAAGCGCGGTTTGTCCGCCACCATCGAGGAGTGGTTGATGAGCGCGGAGTACATCATGGCGGGCGGCAATGAGCAGGTGATTCTGTGCGAGCGCGGCATCCGCACGTTTGAGACGTACACGCGCAACACACTCGACCTGTCCGCCATCTGCGCGGTGAAGAAGCTGAGCCATCTGCCGGTGATTGTTGATCCGAGCCACTCGACCGGTAAGAACTGGATGGTGCAGCCGATTGCGCGCGCGGCGATTGCGGTTGGCGCGGACGGCGTGATGATTGAGGTACACAACGACCCGGCGCACGCGTTGTGCGACGGTGCGCAGTCGATTACGCCCGCCGCGTTTGTGGACGTGATGGCGGATATTCGGAAGATTGCCGAAGCTGTTGGGCGTAAGGTGTGATGATGAAAACGCCCCTGCTTATGTTAGGCAGGGGCGTTTTTGGTGCTGACTTTTTTGTTTATTGTGTAAGTTTGGAGCAGGGGAATGCGCCTGTGGGCGCACCAAAGGGCATGAAAACAAACGAAGTTTGTGGTCGCCCTTTGGAAACCTTCGGTCGCTACCTTCATACTTTTGGGGTTTTGTTTCTTTTTTGAACCGTAGGTTCGTTGGATAAACACGCGGACACTGTATGCAGAAGCGCTCAACTCAATCGCGAGAAGGGTGTCGAGAGGGTCGAAGACCCTTCGCGGGTGCAGGGCAGAGCCCTGCCGGAGTCCAGAGGCAGAGCCTCTGACGCCTCCTTTACCCCCGTAAGAACCCAATCACTTCCGGCACATACTTCTCCATCACATCGTTCGTGGACATGTAGATTTCGTGCTTCGCGGGATAAACGGAAAGTTTCGCACCGGAGACTTGCGCGACGAATTGTTTCTGCTCCGGCAGACAGACTGTCATGTCCAGTGATGCTTGGCAGAGCAGCAGCGGCGTGGTAATCTGCTTGTCCTTTGCCGGGTCAAGCAGTACTTGCGTCACGCCAATCGCTTCCTGTACCCAGCCATAAGTGGGTGAACAATTCTGCAAGTGCGCGTTGTCGATGCGCTTGCGCTCGTAGTAGTCAAAGCGGGCGCGGCTGGTGGCGCAGGATGTCTCGAATGGCTCGTTCTCCGGGCTGAACGGTTTGCCGATGAATGCGCGGTCTTCCCGCTTGCCGATGGCGCACATGAAGTCCGCCGCGAGTTTGCCCGCCCAGCGCGGCAGCGGCGCACTCGATGGCGCAATCATCGGCGCAGTCAGCACCGCCCGCGCGAAATACTCCGGGTGATTCATCAGCGTCATGCCGCCAATCGCGCCGCCCATCGAGTGCGCATACAGCACGCGCGGCAGATGCTCCGTCCTCGGCAGGACGACACCCGACATGAATTCCTCCAAATCGCGCAGATAATCCGAAAACGCATCGACGTGCGTGATGGAGGTGTCAGAAATTTTGCGGACGGATTTGCCGTGTCCGCGGTGGTCGATGGCGTAGACGTTGAACTTCTCGTTCAGAAAATACCACGTCATTTCGCGGAATTTCTCGGCGGATTCCGTGTAGCCGTGCAGGATGACGACGGCGCGGGTCGCATCCGGCTGCTCGTAGACCTCCGCGTGTAGCGTTCCGCCCGTGGAGAGCGGCATGTCCATCTCCTGACGGCGCGAATCCAGATACGGCTCAACCGTCTCAGCCATGACGGCGGCATAGTTGCTTTCGAGCAGAATGGAAATCATAGCGTCCTCCTGTGATCATAATGCTTGACATGTCTATTATATCAGAAAAAGAACGCAAAATGCAAGGGCTGCACCGACTTTTCCGGCGCAGCCCTTGATGTTATTTGTTGATTTCCTGCTGAAGCACGTCAAGGAATGCTTGACGGCGGCAGTTCTTGAACGAATAGGTAAATCCATCTGACGTAAAGCGGAACGTGTAGCCTTTGAGGATTTCGCCCATCAGGCTGGTGGTGCTGAAGTCGGTCACGCCCTTGAGCGGAATGGTGCGCATCAGCTTGAGCGGCTCGGACTTCATGTTCGTGTCGTAGATGAGCAGGTCATTGCCCTTCACGCCGAGCAGCACCATGCCGAAGCTTCCGTCCGGCAGCTCCTTCACCGTGGCGCAGAGCGCCGCCCCGCGCGCATCGCAAACGCCCGCCTCCTGCATCTGCTGGGCGTATTTCTCCTGATTTGCCATGTAAAATCAACCTCCTTTTTTGGCCTTGAGCCTACTGACAAGTATAAGCGGGGGGGCTGATTTGTCAAGCAAACGCGGGAAAATTTACAAGTGGACTTAGTTCGGCACATACATCGGTGTCAGCCCCATTTCAAGATACACGGTGTTGACATGCTCCTGACACGCGCGGGCGAACCCCTCCGCGTCAAACGCGCCGTTCAGGTAGCGCTGCATGAGCGTCTTGAGGGCATCGTCGAAGGTGACGGGGGAGTCGCCGGGGATGTAGGCATACTGGACGAGGTTTTGATAGTAGGCAATGTCCTCCGGGGAGACGGAATAGGGGTGTTCGGTGAGGTAGGATAAGCTGCTGCGGGCGTAATCAAGGTCACTTTTGTCCTGCGCAGTGAGCTTCTCCTTCGCTTCCAAGCGAGCAATTTCATCTTGAAACTGCGTGACTAACTCGTCATAGTCGGAGCGGATGACGGGCTGATTCAGGGAAGCATCCCAAAGATAGGATGTTTCGGATTCATAGGTCGCCAGATAATGCATCAGGTCAATCGCACCGTCAATGTTGTTGGAATATGGGTTGATGACGGCGACGACTGTTAGATAATATAAACCAGAAGGTACATCATCGAGTACAGAGGGAATTAGTTCAATGCGCGTGGAAGGAGTGACAGAAGCGGCAGACGAAGTAAAGACTTCGTAGTCTGCGAATAAATTTTCCTTCGATGTTTCAGGCACAGTATTCCTGATTTTTTCGGCAATACGAGCAAATTCGGGACGCAGAAAATTGATTTGCCCATCCACTCGTTCAGAAGCAATCAAGAATTGGCGCAAATAGAACGTGAGCATATCCTGCTGCGTGTACCTGTATTCGAGCATCAGCACATAGTCACGGCTCAAAAGACCGCTGTCGAACAGCACTTTACTAACGTCTAACAACTCATCAAAGGTTGTTGGTTCGGAAAGTGCCAATTCTTCCAGCAAATCAGGGGAAAGAACTTGCCACCCCCACGGCTGTGCATCAACATACCAGCCGACCAGATTGCCATTGTCCATGAGCGCATTCTGAAAGGCAGGATACAAGTCGCCGAGTTTATCAATCAAATCGCTGTCATCGGTCAGTGGATAGTAATAGTGTTGCTTCTTGATTTGGTCCAGTCCAGAACGCGTTTGAAAAACAAAAACGTCGATATCGGGATCGCGGGATGCAAGTGCGGTGGCAATGTCGTTTATGCTGCCATTTCGGAAATTAACGTCATGCCCTACGGCAGCATAATCTTGAAAAGCGCTATAATTGTAATCCGTGCAGAGAATGCGAACACTTGATACATTCTCTGCGGAACTTACGGAGAGCAGCAACAAAAAAAACAGAAATAACGCAAAAACTTTTTTCAACTAAACTCATCCTCTTTTTAGTATTTAATCCTTCAGGCATTTTCATGCCTGAAGGATTGGTAAGACTTACGGTGCCCAAGAGAAATTAATTGTAACTGAAGTCGTCTGAGCAGATTGCGTTTGTACGCGTGCGAAGAAAGAAGAATCAACAGCGTTGAAACCATCAGCATTCAAGTAATAAACAGTACGGGGACCTGTACCAGAAAAAGTATAATTCGATGTTGCGGCAGTGCCGTTGGAGTAGCGAATGCGGAAATTTAGAAGCAGAGTATCTTGCAAACCAGTGAGTGAATTGATAGTGACAGAGGGATCACCAGTTTTGGTTTTCTTTACGTAACCAGTTTGTGCAGTTCCTCCGTGGGACATGGCGGTCAACTCGGCGTTGGCGGCGAGCGCCGGGGAAAGGCACGCGAGGATAAGAACAAGCATCAAGGTAAAGGCGATGAATTTTTTCATATATTGTGTACTCCTTCTTCATTCGTCGGTCGTTACAGTTCCATAGCGTGACGGGACGTGCGCCAACGGTATCACCTCCACTTTCTATCAATTGTTCTACTGATATAATAGCATAAACTGTTCGTATTGTCAAGATAATGCCATGAAAAGTACATGCGAAAATTTTGCGAAAATATCAGTCCGGCACATACATCGGCGTTAGCCTCATTGCAAAACAAATCCCCCGACTGCCTTGCAGCAATCGGGGGGATGAATCAGCATCTTATGCGTTGAAATTCAGATATTCTTCTTCCGGCGGGGGGACAATCTCCGCGCGGGCTTCCTGCAACATCAGCATCTTTTCGCCCTGCGCGTCCACCGCCTTGCACTGCGCGGTCAGGCGGAAATATGTCTTCGTGCTGGGCTTCTGGATGCCTTGCGTAATCCAGCCGATGGGCTGAATGTCGTTCGCGCAGCACGTCATCGCCATCCGCCCGAACATGTAGTAGCCCTTGGGCAGCGAGCGGTCAGCGAAAGCCTGCCCCACCAAGCGCACGGTCTTGCGGTCGTAGCGATCGGCATGATCAAGCGAATCCAGATAGAAGGTCGGAATGTCCTCGTCCTTGATTTCGATGACGGCGGACTTCATGTCGTAGGGGAGGTCTTCGTCCGCCACGCCGTCTTCGCTCGTGCCGTCGGTGTTCTCGAAGATGATGTTCGTCTTCGGGTTGACCGCTTTGAGCTGGCGACGCCACGGGCTCTTGTTTGCACCGGGCTGGCAGCGGTTGACCAGAATCAGGTCAGCGACCTTCATCGGGTCGGTCAGCATCTGGCGCATGTTGGTGAAGTAGTTGTCGAAGGTGTTTGCGTCCACCGTCGTGATAATCTGCACGACTTCCCACTTGCGCGGCAGCATACAGCTGCCCAGCCGCTCAATCGTCCAGATGCTGTTGTACTCGATGATGACGCGCTCCGGCTGATACTCCTTGTCCAGCGCCTCCATCTTCTTCGTGTTCATCTCGTCCGCTTCGTCGAGGACGACAACGGTCGTGTTCTTCGCCGTCTCGTATTCCTCAACGCCCTCTTCGCAGCAGATGACCAGCGTCTTCTGCCCGCGCGAGAAGTTGTCGTCCGTCAGCATGGAGTTGATGAGCTGGGTTTTGCCGCTTTCGAGGAAGCCGGTAATCAGGTAGACTGGTGTAAATTCCTGTTCGCTCATGCCTTGAACAGCTCCCGCAGTGCTTTTTCGTCGATGTGCGCACCGATGACGCACAGGCGGCCGGTGTAATCCGGCGTACCCGGACGGAACTGGCTCTCGCCCGGCACATAGTCAAACTGGAACCAGTCGCCCGCCGCGTTCTGCAGCACGCCCTTGGCACGCAGCACCGTGCCGTACTCTTCTTCGTCGGACAGCTTGTCCAGCATCGCCTTGACCTCGTCCTGCTCGTAACGGTTCGCAGTTTCTACGCCGACAGACACGAACACTTCGTCTGCGTCATGCCCGTGGTGATGATGATGGTGATGTCCGCAGGAGCAGGTTTCGCCGTCCTCGTGGTCGTGATGATGATGTTCGTGCTCATCCTCGTCATGGTCGTCGTGATCATGATGGTGATGATGCTCATGGTCGTGGTCGTCATCATCATCGTCGTCATGGTGACCGCCGCAGCACGGGCACACGCCGTCCTCGTGGTCATGGTCATCATGGTCGTGATGGTGATGATGATGCTCGTGTTCGTCCTCGTCGTCGTCATCATCGTCGTCATCGAGGCGGATTTCCATCGGCTTGCCGGATTCAATGACTTCCAGCAGCGTATCAGCGGACAGGTCATCCCACGGCGTTGTCACGATGCGGACGCCCGGATGCTGCTCTTCCACCAGCGCGCGGCTCTTCTCGATGCGCTCCGCGGACAGCAGCTGCGTGCGGCTGAAAATCACCGTCGCGCTCGTCTTAATCTGGTCGAGGAAGAACTCGCCGAAGTTCTTCATATACATGCGGCACTTGCCTGCGTCCACAATGGTCGCGCAGCCGGTCACAACGAGGTCGCTGTGGCGTTCCTTCGCGCGCTCGACGGCGGCGAGGATTTCGCTCAGCTTGCCCACGCCGGACGGCTCAATCAGCAGGCGGTCAGGATGATACTTCGCAATCAGGTCATCAACCGCCTTCTGGAAGTCGCCCACCAGCGTGCAGCAGATGCAGCCGGAATTCAGCTCATCAACGATGATGCCCGAATCCTTCATAAAGCTGCCGTCCACGCCGACTTCGCCATATTCATTTTCCAGCAGGATGATTTTTTCCTTCGCAACGCTGCCCGTCAGCAGCTTTTTGATGAGCGTCGTTTTGCCCGCGCCCAGAAAACCCGAAATAATGTTGACCTTAACCATAGCCGTTTTTCTCCTATTCCTCAGGGTCTGGCGGCTCATTCCCGCCACGCTGTTAGAAATACTATTCCGGGATTCATCTGCGCCATCTGCTTGCGCCTTTTCCCTTCTGGCGTTCGCTCATTCCACTTGGCGTAGCGATGCTACGCTGCGTTTCATTCGCGTTAGCCAGAATGAAAAATTCGCGGCGCATCTTGGCTCATCTTCATCCCGAAATAATATTATACCACATTCGTCAAGGTCTAACAAGGGGAAAATTCGCAAAAAACGCCAAAAGCAGCGCTGTCCCAAACGCGCCTGCAGGCGCAAGTTCCTTCTGTAACAATAAAAATCAAGAAACATGGGAGTGCGCTGCGAAGGGGTCAAGGGGGCGACCGCAAAGCCCCCTTGTCGCGCCCGCAGGCGCGATTCCCTTTGCAACAAATGGAACCAAGCAACAAAAGAAAAAAAGGATGCCGCTCATCCACTGACAAGCAGCACCCAAGGTTGCTTATACCTTTCTCACCGGATGCCGAATCACGGTTTTCCTTTTCTCCGCCGCTGTTTTCCGCGGGTCGGAAAGGTAAATCTCGTGATGCAGCCGCTCCGCCGTGAAGTCATTTTCATACCCGTTCTCGCGCAGAAACGCATCCATCTGCGCCACCGACGCGGGTTCGTCGTCGTATGCGCCGATGTGCATCATCTGCACACAAAGTCCTTCGCGAATCGTGCGCAGTTCAGCGCGGGAGCAGTCCAGCTTCTTCTTCGCCGACGCTGTTTCCACCGCCCAGCGGAAATCCTCCGCTGTCACGAAATCCGGCACACGAATCACGGACAGCCAGCGGAAATCCGCCTTGCGCTCGTAGTCCATGCCTGATACGCCGTCCTGCTGCCAGAAGCCTTCCAGCGGCGGCACGACGTAATCGAAAAAGCCGTCCATCAGGTGTCCAGCGCGCGGACTCATCTTCAATGTGTAGCTGACCGCGTACAGCACGCCGAGCGCCTGCTGATACGCGCCGCCCTCCTCGTTCGGGTCGCCCGTACCGGACACGCACACGAACTGCATTTCCGGCACGTCGATGATTTCCGGCACTTTCGGCGGCTGATAGAACGCGCGGTACTCCTTTTTGTAGTCAAACGGCATTACGCTTGCTCCTTCTTCGCCAGCTCGTTCGTGTCAATCGTCCCGCGATAGACCACAAACTTCTGGAACAAAAACTCGGTCACGAAGTTGACGAGCATGTTGATGACTTCAATCAGCCAGTCGTGTACGCCGAGCGCGACCAGTTCCGTGCTCCACCATCTGGAAAGCGTGATGAACACGACGTAGTACAGCGCGACCAGCAGCATTGCACGCTTGACGTTGCCGTCCGAGCGGAAGGTGTAGCGGCGGTTGAACGTGAAGTTCCACAGGACGGACAGAATCAGCGAGGGAAGGTAACAGGCGTTGTAATCGGGAATCTTGAACACATCATGCAGCAGGGCAAAGCTGATGAGCTGAATGAGCCCGGCGGATGCGCTGAACAGCGTGAATTTGACCGCCTGCCAGACGTTTTTGTTCTTCATGCGGAATCCTCCTTGGTTGGAATGAATGATGAATGGGATGATTCGCTGCCGTGAAAAATTTCTTCCTAATTATAATAGGCTTATACTATTTTCAAATGAGAATGCGCCAAGATGCGCCGCGAATTTTTCGTTCTGGCTAACGGGAGTGAAATGCAGCGTAGCAGCGCTACGCTAAATGGAACGACCGGACGCCAGAGCGGAAAAGGCGCAAGCAGATGGCGCAGACGAATGCAGGAAATAGTATTACACCAGACGGAGCGACGGTGTGGCGTTGAGCGTCAGGGGCGCAAGCTCACCCTTCTTCATCCGATAGTATGCCGCAGAGCCAATCATCGCCGCGTTGTCGGTGCACAGGTCGAGGCGCGGCATGTACAGCGGCAGGTGCGCCTTGTCGGCGGCCTCCTGCATCATCCGGCGCAGCAGACGATTCGCGGAAACGCCGCCCGCCATTGCAAGCGCGGGGGCGTGAGTATCCTTTGCCGCCAGCATCGCCTTTTCCACCAGCGCCGAAACGACGGCGTAGCGGAACGACGCCGCCATATCCGCCTTCGGGAGCGGTTCGCCCTTCATCTCCATCTTGTTCGCCGCGTTCAGGAACGCCGTTTTCATGCCGGAGAAGGAATAGTCGTACTTGCCGGGGGTGTGCGGATGCGGGAGCGACAGGAAATGCGGGTCGCCCTCCTCCGCCAGTGCGTCGATGCGCGGACCGCCGGGGTAGGGGAGCGTCAGCACGCGCGCCGCTTTGTCGAACGCTTCGCCCGCCGCGTCGTCCATCGTCTGACCAAGCAAGGTGTAATCGCCGTAGTCGTTCACGCGGACGATGTGGCTGTGTCCGCCCGACACGACAAGGCACAGAAACGGCGGCTTCAAGTCCGGATTGGAAATGTAGTTCGCGGACACATGCCCTTCGATGTGGTTGACGGGGATGAGCGGCTTGTTTGCGGCGTAGCTCAGGCCCTTCATGCAGCTGACGCCGGTGAGCAGCGCGCCGACAAGCCCCGGTCCGTAGGTGACGGCGAGGGCATCGACATCCTGCAAGCGCATGTTCGCTGCCCGGAGCGCCTCGTCAATCACGCGGTCACAGGCTTCGACGTGCGCGCGGCTGGCGATTTCCGGCACGACGCCGCCATAGAGCGCATGGAGGTCAATCTGGCTGAAAACGATGTTGGAGACGATGGTGCGCCCGTCCTCGATGATGGCGGCGGCGGTTTCGTCGCAGGACGTTTCCAGCGCCAGAATGCGAACGTGGTCTTTCGTCTGCAAGGCATTAAGCTGCGCGCGGGCAGATTCAGTGTAGGTCATGGGAATACGCCCCTTATTGTTGATTTCGTAGCTTCACGGTGGCAATGATAAGCAGAATCCCCATCAGTGCCGCCCAGACAATGCCGATGATTTGCGCATAGTCAATGAACAATTGCGTCGGCATTAAACGGATGAGCAAATCCGTTTGCGGATTGAGCAGCCACAGGTTGTTTGTGAAGGCGATTTGATGGAAGAGGATGAACAGCCGGTCAAAATCCATCGCCGCCAGCAGCGTAAGGATGGCGACAAACGCCAGCATACAGCAGGCGGTTCGCCGGACGATTCGCCAGAAGAACCGCTGTTTCCGGGAATAGAGCCAACCGACCAGCGTCAGGAGGATGCTGCCCAGCGAAAAACGACGGCACAGGCTGAACAGCGTCCGCACGTCCGCCATATGCGTTTGCTCACGCTCGTTGAAGGCGTTGTATGCTGTGCCGTTCATGGAAAATACGAGCTGGAAGTCGCCATCACCCTTGAGGTAATCGGTAATCAGCTTGGCGGCGGCACCGTATTGCTCCGCCGGAAAGCCGGTTGCTTCAGGCGGAGCGGTGCGCAGCATGATCGTTTGCATCAGGGAAGGCTGCGTACCGACCCCGTAAACGATGGCTGCCAGCATGGTCAGGCAAAGCAGAAGCGCCGACAGGATGGAAACGAGTTGATAGCGCACCGGAAAATCTCCTTTCCGGGGAAAGCAATATAACGGCGAGAACCCTCCCAGCAGACACTGAGAGGGTTTCGGCATTACTGCATCTTCAAATAGGCGGTGATGAAGCCCTCAAGGTTGCCGTCCATCACGTCGTCAATGTTGCCGGATTCGTAGTTCGTTCGGTGATCCTTGACCATCGTGTAGGGCTGGAAGACGTAGGAGCGAATCTGGCTGCCCCATTCAATCTTCTTCATTTCGCCCTTGATGTTCGCCATTTCCTCTTCCTTGGCGCGCTCGCGCAGCTCCAGCAGCTTCGCCTTCAGCATCTTAATACACGTCGCGCGGTTCTGCACCTGATCGCGCTCGGTCTGGCAGGAGACAACGATGCCGGTCGGGTAGTGCGTCATGCGGACAGCAGAAGAGGTCTTGTTGACGTTCTGACCGCCTGCGCCGCTGGAGTGGTAGGTGTCCACGCGCACGTCCTTCATGTTGATTTCGATGTCGGAATCATCGTCCTCCAGCATGGGGGCGACGTCCAGCGACGCGAAGGATGTGTGGCGGCGGGCATTTGCGTCGAACGGGGAGATGCGGACGAGGCGGTGCACACCCTTTTCGCCGCGGAGGTAGCCATAGGCGTGGTCGCCGCTGACCTCGAAGGTGACGGACTTAATGCCGGCTTCGTCGCCGTCAAGCAAATCCAGCAGCTTGACGGTGAAGCCCATCTTCTCGCAGTAGCGGGTATACATGCGGTAGAGCATGGACGTCCAGTCCTGCGCTTCTGTTCCGCCCGCGCCCGCGTGGAGGGACAGCACCGCGTCATTGTCGTCATAATCGCCGCGCATGAGGGTTTCCAGCTCCAGCGCGTCGGTATGCTCTTTGAGCGTCGCCAGCTCATCCACCGCTTCGGTGACGGTATCTTCGTCCTTCTCTTCTTCCGCCATTTCGAGCATGACTTCGATATCATCAGCGGAAGAAAGCAGTTTTTCGTAGTGTTCGAGTTTGCCTTTGAGGTTGGAAACCTTCTGGTTGACCTTCGCGGAGTGATCCGGGTCATTCCAGAATTCGGGCTGATTCATTTCCTCGGTCAGCTCATCCAGCTGTTCGCGGATATGGTCAATGTGGAGGGCATCGCCCGCGGCGAGCAGGGATTTGCGAATCTCTGCCAGTTCGCTGCGATACTGGGGAATATCTATGAGCGCCATGTTTAATCTCCTTCAATCGTCAGGAAAGGCTTTTTCTATTTTGGTTGTGGATTGCTGGTTTTATTGCTGCTTGATTTTCTTGCTGCAGAGGGTTTCACCTCTGCGGAGGCGACCAAAGGGCAGTAAGAACAGACGAAGTCTGCGATCGCCCTTTGGAAACCTTCGGCGCCTCCCATGTTAGTTGAGCTTTATTGGAAGTTTTTTAGTTTGTGTACTTCTCGTTCTTCCAATCAGCAATACAAAATTGCCGCATGGGTGGCGAAGGCGAAGGGGTCAAGGGGGCGACCGCAAAGCCCCCTTGTCGCGTCCGCAGACGCGAAATCCCTGCTTAACACGCGAAAATTACATTGGAATTGCCACCTACTCAATCGCGAAAATGGGTCAAGGGAGTTACTCCCTTGTTTCTTTGTCCTTCCCGCAGCAGTTCTTGTACTTCAAGCCCGAACCGCAGGGGCAGGGATCGTTGCGGCCAACGCGCTCTGACGGCTTCACCCGCTTGGGCTGGCGCGGCTGACCGTTGCCGGGCACAATCGGCTTGCCCTCGACGGGGCGAACCGCTGCCTGCACACGTTCCGGCGTGCGCTCAATGCGCAGCTGATACATGCGGCGCACCGTGTCCTCGCGAATCAGGTGATTCAGCTCGTCGAACATGTAGCCCGCTTCAATCTGGTACTCGGTGACGGGGTTCTTGCCGCTGTACGCGCGGAAGCCGATGCCATCGCGCAGACGATCCATTGCGTCAATGTGATCCATCCAGCGCACATCCACCGCGCGCAGCAGCACAACGCGCTCCACTTCGCGCATGTCCAGCCCGATTTCCGCCAGCGCCGTCTCACGCTCTTCGTAGAACGCCTTCGCGTCGTCCTTGAGCGCCTGCGCCAACGCGTCGCGGTCACCGGAGCGGACGACATCCTCCAATTCGGCAATCTTGCCGTGGTGGATGCACAGGTTTTCCAGATAATTCGTCAGCTGCGGAATATCCCAATCCGTGCCGTCGTCAGACGCGCAGTGGCGGGAGAGCGCGGCGTCAATCAGCTTGTACGCCATGCCGATAATGTTGTCGCGGACGTTCTCGCCCATCAGCACGCGGCGGCGCTGACCGTAGATAATCTCGCGCTGGCGGTTCATCACGTTGTCGTATTCCAGAACGTGCTTGCGGATCTCGAAGTTGCGGCCCTCGATGCGCTTCTGTGCGGATTCAATCTGCTTGGTGAGCATTCCCGCCTGAAGCGGCTCGTCGTCCTTGAGCCCCAGACGCTCGACCATCGGCATGATGCGGTCGCCGCCGAAGAGACGCATCAGGTCGTCCTCCAGCGAAATGAAGAACTGGGTCGAACCGGGGTCGCCCTGACGACCCGCACGGCCGCGCAGCTGATTGTCAATGCGGCGGGATTCATGGCGTTCCGTGCCGATGATATGCAGGCCGCCGGTTTGCAGCACGCGGTCATGCGCTTCGTCGGTGGTGCGCTTGAAGTCCTTGTAGAGGGACTGGTACTTTTCGCGCGCGGCAAGGATTTCGTCGGACACATCTTCCGCGTGCCCCGTCGCGGCTTCAATGATTTCCTCGTCATAGCCGTCCTGACGCATGGCGCGGCGGGCGAGGAACTCCGGGTTACCGCCCAGCAGAATGTCCGTGCCGCGGCCAGCCATGTTGGTGGCAATGGTGACGGCGCCCCAGTGGCCTGCCTGCGCGACGATTTCAGCTTCCTTGGCGTGGTTCTTTGCGTTCAGCACCTCATGCTGGATGCCGCGGCGCTGGAGCATGGCGGAGAGCATTTCGCTCGTTTCAACCGTGACCGTGCCGACCAGCACGGGCTGACCGTTGGCGTGCACCTGCGCAATCGCGTCCACAACGGCGTTGAACTTCGCCTTCTTCGTCTTGTAGACCATGTCGTCCAAGTCCTTGCGGATGTTGGGCTTGTTGGTGGGAATCTGCACGACGTCCAGCGAGTAAATGTTCTGGAACTCGTCCTCTTCGGTCTTTGCCGTACCCGTCATGCCGGAGAGCTTGTGGTACATGCGGAAATAGTTCTGGAAGGTGATGGTCGCCAGTGTGCGGCTTTCGCGCTCAATGGTCACATGCTCCTTGGCTTCAATCGCCTGATGCAGACCCTCGGAGTAGCGGCGGCCAATCATCAGGCGGCCCGTGAATTCATCAACGATGATGACCTGATCGTCCTTGACGACGTAGTCCACGTCGCGCTTCATCAGGAAGTTGGCGCGCAGGGCGCAGCTGACGTGGTGGTTCAGCTCGGCATTTTCCGCGTCGTTGATGTTGGTGATGCCGAACGCGGCTTCGACGCGCTGGGCGCCCTCGTCGGTCAGGCTGATGGCCTTTTTCTTCTCTTCAATCTCGAAGTGAACGTCACGCTTGAGCGTGCGGACGACCGCGTCCACCTTCGCGTAGAGGTCGGTGGATTTGTCGCCCGCGCCAGAGATAATCAGCGGGGTACGCGCTTCGTCAATCAGGATGGAGTCCACTTCGTCGACGATGGCGAAGTTGTGGCCGCGCTGCACCAGCTCGCTTTGGCGGATGACCATGTTGTCGCGCAGGTAGTCAAAGCCCAGCTCGTTGTTCGTGCCGTAGGTGATGTCGCAGGCATAGGCGGCGCGGCGTTCGGCGCTGTCCAGATCGTGGACGATCAGGCCGACGCTCAGCCCCATGAAGCGGTGGACTTTGCCCATCCACTCGCTGTCGCGGCGCGCCAGATAGTCGTTGACGGTTACGACGTGCACGCCCTTGCCGGACAGTGCGTTCAGGTACGCGGGCAGGGTGGACACCAGCGTTTTGCCCTCGCCGGTCTTCATCTCGGCGATGCGCCCCTGATGCAGCACCAGGCCGCCCATCACCTGCACACGGTACGGGCGCATTCCCAGCACGCGGGCGTCGGCTTCGCGGATGGCGGCGAACGCTTCGGGCAGAATGTCATCCTCGGTTTCGCCATTTTGCAAGCGCACGCGGAATTCATCCGTCTTGGCACGCAGCTGCTCGTCCGTCAGCGCCTTGTATTCATCTTCGAGGGCTTCCACGGCGTTGACCGTCTTTTGCAGCTTTTTGACCTCCGCGTCATTGCTGCTGCCCAGCAGTTTTTTGACCCAATCGAACATAAAGTTCTCCTTTCAATATAGAAACAATTTCTGATAATATTTGGAAAATCATAATCATATGAGCGCACCTATTCCCGAATAGACACACTACTCTTTCATTATAACATGAAAGCCCCCGAACATGCAAGTGCTCAGGGGCAATAATCTGCCTTTACGCTCGTGCAAACTGCTGTTACTGCTCCGCCAATTCAGGGTGGGGAATCAGCAGCAGAACGCGATGCGCCTTGTCGGACAGGATGCGGCATGGGGCGTAGAAGGGAATTTCCACCCCGGCTGCTTCGGCGCAAAAGGTGACAATATCGGACTGCTTGTCCTTCATAGCCGCTGTATACCGTGCGTACAGGTCGGGCGAAAGCTGAATCTCCACGGTTTCACCGTCCACAAGACGCATCAGCTGGGTCAGCAGTTCCTGCTCGGTGGAGACGTACAGCCCGTGCGCCTGATAGTAGTTCGGAACGCCGCTCAGGTCGGGGAAAGTGTACCCGCGATTGGGCGTGTGGTCGATGGACATATCCGCTTCACCCATGGCGTAGTTGCTGTGGAACACATGCCCGTCGAAAGCGGCACCCCATGTTGCGTCAAGAAAGCCGAAATTGGTCACATTCCATGCGTGCAAACCGGTTTCGCCGCTTGTGTCTGACGCTTCGCCGATGATGGTTGCGCATGGAATGCCTGCAAGCCGATAGAGCAGTGAAATCGCCTGCGCATATCCTGCGCAGGTGGCTTCGCCATACAGCAAAGCGCCCACGGCCGCGTGCTGCCACATGCTGTCGGGTGAATAGGTTGTATTCTGTACAAGCCGCTCGTACAGCGCCAGCGGGTCGGGATTTTCGTCCACCCATGACTGAGCTGTTTCCAGCAGCTGTTTGCGCAAGGCTGATGCTTCTTCGGCGGAACAAAGGTAGCGCGGTGAAATGCTCTGGGCGACATCCGGCTGATTGCGCTGATAATGGACACGGTAGGAGTCGATGTGAAACAGCTCCGGATAGTCGTTGCGCATGTTATCCAAGGTCTGTACCAGCAGATTGTAGGACGTTCCGGCGGGAAGTTGAATGCTGGCTTCCTGCGCCATGAGCTTTGGATACAGGAAATTGCGCAGGCTACGTTCGCCGGGCGGCATCATGCGGACAGAGAGCATGGTTTCCGCCGGATAGGGCGTATCCGGTTCCTGCTGGGCGAGCAGGGTCGGGGCGGTGAAGAGCATCAGCAGAACGCACAGCAGGGGGAGAAAGCGGATTTTCTGCACGGGAATCCCTCCTTTCGGTGGAAGACGGGGAAAAGCTGTGGATAAGAGAACAGTCCAGCCGTGCAAACGCGCCAAGCTGGACTGTATTCTTAGAAATAAACACGCGGACACTGTATGAAAGTGTGCTCAACTCAATCGCGAGAAGGGAGTCCAGAGGGTCGAAGACCCTTTGGCAGGGTCAAGGGGCAGCGCCCCTTGGGTTCTCCCTTAATATGCCGCACGGGGATTGCTGCCGTAGAGCACCGCGAGGGTCTCCTGACCCGCGGAGCCGTCCACGGAAAGCCCGTTGCGGGACTGGAAGGAGCGAACCGCCGCGACGGTCGCATCATCGTAATAGCCCGTGACGGCTGCCAGATAGCCAAGCTGCTGCAAGCTGTCCTGCATCTGCACCACTTCGTCGCCGCGGTCGCCCTTGCGGAGCGTTTTGTACTCCGTCGTTTTCGCCGCTGCCGCAACCGCTGTGCCGCTGTACAGCTTTGTCAGCGTCTTGTTGCCCGCGATGCCGTCCACCGGCGTCACCTTGTTGCGAATCTGGAATGCGCGGACAGCATCCTGCGTCGTTGCGCCGTACACGCCGTCGCGCGAGCCGTCGTAGTAGCCCAGTTCGTACAGCGTCGCCTGCATGGTGCGCACTGCCGCACCCGTGTCGCCGGGGCGCAGCGTCGCGTATTCGTCGCTGTCCACCGCGTCAGAGGAGTACAGAAGCGTCAGCGTCTTGTCGCCCGCAATGCCATCCACCGGCGTGATGTTCATCTTCTTCTGGAACGCCTTGACCGCCGCTGTTGTGCCGGAGCCGTAATCGCCGTCAATCGTGCCGGTATAATAGCCCTTCTGCTTCAGCGTCGTCTGCAGCTGGCGAATCGCCGCGCCGCTGTCACCCGGCCGGAGCGTGGTGTACTTGGATGTATCCGTGCTGCTGGAGGTAGTGAACAGCGCACGCTGGGTCGCGGGACCTGCCTTGCCGTCCACGCGCAAGCCCTGCGCTGACTGGAACGCGACGACTGCCGCCGTCGTTGCCGCACCGTACTTGCCGTCCACGCTGCCGGAATAGTAACCCTTGTTTTTCAGCGCCTTCTGGAGATTGCGAACCGCCGTGCCGGTGTCGCCCTCGGAGAGCGTCGTGTAGCCGTCCACAGAGGTGGAAGCGGTCGCCGTCGGCATGGAGCTGGCAGCAATCGCCGCGTCGGAATAGAGGCGGTTCAGGGTGGATGTGCCCGCCTTGCCGTCCGCCTTCAGGCCGTTTGCCGTCTGGAAGGCGATCACTGCCGCCTTTGTCGCGTCGCCGAAAGAGCCGTCCGCCGTGCCGGTCAGGTAGCCCAAGGATTTCAGGCGCGTCTGCATCGCCTTGACGGCGCCGCTGTTCTTCATGCCGGACTCCAGCGTCGTGCCGATGGAGGACACGGGCGTGGAGGATTTTGCCGCGGAGGAAGAATACAGCGTTTGCAGCGTCGAAGGTCCGGCGACACCGTCCGTATACAGGCTCTTGTACTTTTTCTGGAACGCCTTGACGGCATATTCTGTCGCACCCTCGTAGTTGCCGTCCGGCGAACCTGCCATCCAGCCCAGTTCAATCAGGCGCGCCTGCAGCGTGCGGACGCGTGTGCCGGACGAACCGCTCTGGAGATAATACTCAGTGGAGAGGTTTGGGGTCGCGGTGGTTTTCGGCTTGGGGGTTGCGGTCTTGCGCGGAGTAGCGGTTGCGGCGGCTGCCTTGACAGCGTTGGAGCTGTTCAGCTTTGCCATCGTCGATTTGCCCGCGATGCCGTCCACCAGCAGATTGTTGCGGTCTTGGAACGCGCGCAGCGCCTTCTCCGTCGCGTCGCCGAAATCGCCGTCAACGCTGCCGGTGTAGTAGCCCAGCTGCTTCAAACGGCGCTGGAGCGTCTTGACGTCAGCGCCGGACGAGCCTTTTTTGAGAACGGCTGCCGCAGTCGGCGTGGGCGTTGCGGTCGGCCGCGCGGTGGTGGCGACGCTGCCGGGCGGCGTGGTCACCACGGTGACAATGCCGTTGGACGTAATCACGCCCGGCTGTGTCGTCGGCATGATGGTGTTTGTGCCGAAATTGAAAACGGATTCAACCGTCGGCGTGGGCGAAGGAGTGGGCGTGGCGGTGCGCTGGGGCGCTGTGACAGCAACCGTATTGTAAACAACCCCCTGATTGGACAGGTCGCCCGACAGGTCGTCCGGCGGCACAAAGCAGCCCGTCAGCGTCATGGACAGCGCCAAAACACCGCACAGGGCAGCGCCCTTGAAAATGCGGTTGCGAACAGTTGCAGCGGCATGATTCTTCATGATGATAATTCCCTTCCTTCACACTCAGGGCGAGCGGAGCAAGCGTTATCCTCCTGCCGGATTTGCCGGAAAGAGGCGTATGGGCAATCGCCCATCTATATTGTACACATTTATCGGGCAGTGTGCAAGGGCTAAATTGCACTTCCCCTGCCGGAAAGTGGCGAAAAGCCCACGCCTTCCAATGATATAACGAAACAAGCGGCGCTTTTCCTCCCTTTCCGCTGGATTAGACGGAGAAAAACGCGGATTTGTTCCGCTGAATCAACTATAATTCGACATGGACGCCGGATTTTCCTGCTGCGAAAACCGTTTCGATATGAAAAACCCCGCCGGAGGATTCCGACGGGATTCGATTATTCATGCTTGCGAACCTTGCATTTCAGCACGGCATCCACTGCTTTGCCCATTTCCGGCAGCTGAATGTCCATCAAGCGGCCTTCGTCGCACTTCTTGGCAATTTCGGGCTGAATCGGCAATTGCGCCAGCATCGGCAGTCCATACTGCTTCGCGACATCCGCCGTGCGCCCTTCGCCAAAGGGATACAGGCGCTTGCCGCAGTCCGGGCAGGTCATGTACGCCATGTTTTCCACCAAGCCCAGCACGGGGATGTTCATCATCTGCGCCATTTTGACGGCTTTCTCCACAATCATGCCGACCAGCTCCTGCGGGCTTAAGACAATCACGATGCCATCCACCGGCAGCGACTGGAACACCGTCAGCGGCACGTCACCCGTTCCCGGCGGCATGTCCACATACAGGCAGTCCACATCCCCCCAGCACACATCCGTCCAGAACTGCTTCACCGTACCCGCAATCAGGCTGCCGCGCCAGATAACGGGGTCGGTGTCGTGTTCCAGCAGCAGGTTGATGGACATAACCTTCACGCCATTTTCGGCTTCCTGCGGCAGGATGCCCAGCTCATTGCCGACCGCCTTGTCGCGGATGCCCAGAATGCGCGGCATACTCGGCCCGGTGATGTCCGCATCCAGCACCCCGGCGATTTTCCCGCGCCGCGCCGTTTCGCACGCGAGCAGACCCGTCACCAGCGATTTCCCCACGCCGCCTTTGCCGCTGACAACGCCGATGACCTTCTTCACCCGGCTGCCTGCGTTCGCCGGGGCGAGCAAACTCTGCGGCTTCTGCCGCGATGCGCACGCGCTCCCGCACGAGGAGCAGTCATGCGTACATTCTTCTGCCATCATGTTCACCTCTGCATCAGATTCATGGGGTATTATAGCATTCTGCACGGAATGCGTCAAGCTGTCATAATGCCCGAATCGGGAAGTACAGATACTCCTGCTGCGTTTTCGGGTCAGTAAATTCCTGCACCGCGCCGACGAGCTTCAAGCCATTTTCGCGGAAGTAATCGACCATGCGGCTGAACGTGTCCGCGCGGCGATTCTCTATGGCAAGGTACTCATACCCCGGCACGACCCACTTCGTCCACCCATCCGGCACTTCCGCGTCGACGGGGCATTCCACGCCCGCGAGGTACAAACCGTGCGAGAAGCCGTCTGTCCACGGCAGGAACGAACGGGTTTCGTCGCTCATCACGCCCCAAATGCCGAGCAGCGCGCCGTTTTCGTCGCGGCTGGCGACGGGGGAGACTTCGTCGAAGTGGGCGTTTGCGTCCGACCAGAGCATGGGGATGAAGCCTTCGCCGTCGTCTGTCGAGCCTTCGATGCCGATGACGGCAAAGGAGGGCTTGACGATTTTTTGAATGTTGAGGGATGATTCCATGCTGATACCTCCGATGCTATCCTATTCCCGATTCCGCCACAAGTCATTCTTGCGAATCTTTACCCGCGGAATGCTCGTCGTCAAGTCTACCTCATATATGTCTTCCTCCGTCGGATGCAGAATCACATGCACCCTCTGCCCCAGCGCCGGTTCAATGGTGGACGTATGAAACAAAATCAGCGCATTCCCCGTGCTCGGATGCGTACATTGCAGCTCAATAAAGAAGCGATTGTGTTTGACAGGTGCAGTGTAGCTGACGGTCGCCGCCGTGTGCAGCCCGATTCGCCGCAGTTCCCAGCGCGGCTTCAGGCGCTGGAAGAAATCGACGATGGCGGCAGGGGAGAAGGATTGCAGCGTCGTGCGGCGCAGGAGCAGAGCGCCCGTGAGCATCCACAGCGGCAGCGGTGCCGACGCAAGCAGTGCAATGGGATAGCCCAGCGCAGCGCCCACAATGCCAAGGACGCACAGCACTTCCAGCGCGACGAACGTCCACCGGGAGAAGAAGCAGTGCCGGTGCAGCGCGTTCGCCGCCGCCCAGCCCAGCACGATGCCCCACGCCAGCGGCGCGAGCAGCAGCACGAACCCGGCGAACGATGCGCCCGTTGACCCGCGCGACATCAGATGAACACCGCCGAATGCCAGCCCTCCAAGCAGCAGATAGAACCCCGCCCAGCTGTACGGGCGGAGCAGAAACGCCTGCCAGAGCGGCGTTGCGCCCTCCACGGCATAGCGGACGGATGCGCGCAGGTAACGGCAGGCATACAGCGCCAAATGTACTGTCAGCTTTGGCAGCCACAGCAGCACATCCAGCAGCATGTTCAGCAAGTCGCCGCCCCCATGCGGACGGCGGAAGGGGAAATCCGGGCGCGCAGAACGGAGCAGCTGCATCGTCCTGCGCAGCGATTCGCCCAGCGGCGGCAGACGGAATTTCCGTTTCGGGGGCGCGGACGGCGTGTCCGGAGGCACATCGAACGGGATGTCTGGCGGCATGGCATCGAACGAATCCTCCGCAGGGTACGGGATGAACTCCTCAGGCGAATAATACTCGCGCGTTCGGCGTCGGCGCGGGGGTTCGTCCGCATTCATGCGGCGGCGGCAGGGCGCGGCTTCGTTTTCCTCCGGCGTATATGCCCGATCAGCCCGGCGCCGGCGCGGCGTCTGCTCACTCATGGGGCTGCCTCCCTTTCGTATGCGTCGCACAGGGACTTTGCGTCGCCCTGCGCGCGGATTCTACCGTGCTCCAGCCAAATTACGCGGTCGCAGAGTTCGCGAATCTGGCTTAAATTATGGCTGACGAACAGCACTGTCGCACCGCCGGACATGAGCTCAAGCATCCGCGCGCGGCTCTTGCGCTGGAAGCGCTCGTCGCCGACGGCAAGAATTTCGTCCACAATCAGAATATCAGGCTGAACGACGGTGGCGATGGAGAAAGCCAGACGCGCGAGCATTCCGGACGAGTACGTTTTCAGCGGGCGGTCGATGAAACGATCGAGTTCGCTGTATGCAATGATTTCCGGCGCTTTGTCGTGCAGAAAATCCTTCGGGTAGCCAAGAATTGCGCCGTTAAGGAAGATGTTCTCCCGCCCGGTGAGTTCCGCGTCGAAGCCGCTGCCGAGTTCGAGCATGGGCACAAGCGTGCCCTGCAGGGCGACGCTGCCGCTGGTGGGCGGGTAAATACCGCTGATGATTTTGAGCAGGGTGGATTTTCCCGCGCCGTTATGGCCAATCAGCCCAGTGACACTGCCCTTTTCGGCGGTGAAGGATACATCATCGAGGGCGCGGAAGGTGGTGGTATGCGTCTGGCGGTGGAGGGCGTCGACGACGAACTCCTTGAGGTTGGTGGTGCGGTTCTGGTCGATGCGGAAATCCATCGTAATGTGGCGGGCTTCTACCAAGGGGATTCACCTCCTCGCGCCCGCAGGCGCGAAATCCTGCGAATATAATTCTCCATCAGCCAAGAAAAATCCTCTTGCCAAATGCAAAATTGACAGAAATTCCTTTCTGCTTCCGCCCCTTGACGGGAGGGCGCGGGTGGGCTATACTTATCCCGTATGGAAAAGGGGAGGAATCTGAATGGAAATCATTGCACGAATCGAAAACGGCTTTCGGGAGAAATTCGGCGTGCCGCGGCAGTCGGGGCTTGTGCCGGAGGTGATTTCCCGCGTCGTGATGGCGGAAAAGTACAGCGTCCGCGAGGCGTTCCGCGGCATTGAGGATTACTCCCACCTGTGGCTGCTCTGGGAATTCGACCGCGCGCAGCAGGACGATTGGCGGCCGACCGTGCGTCCGCCGCGGCTGGGCGGCAATACCCGATTGGGCGTGTTCGCGACGCGCTCGCCGTTCCGCCCGAACCGCATCGGTCTGACGGTTGTCCGCTTGATTCGCATGGAGGAGGAGAACGGGCGCATCACGCTCGTCGTCTCCGGCGCGGATTTGATGGACGGCACGCCAATTGTGGACATCAAGCCGTACCTGCCGTATGTGGACAGCGTGCCGGATGCTGTCGGCGGGTTCACCGAGCAGACCGAACGCCATCGCCTGACGGTGGATTTTCCGGAGAAGCTCAAAAAGTACGTTCCCAAGCAGAATCTGCCCGCCGTGATGGGCTTGCTCGCGCAAGACCCGCGCCCAGCGTATCAGCATGACGGAAAGCGCGTGTACGGCGTGCCGTATGGCGAGGTGGATATTCGCTTTGTCGTCGAAGGAGACACGCTGACGGTGGTGGAGGTCGTGCCGTACACGGAAAAGGAACAGAAAAAATGAATACGAATCGCTGGATGCAGGAGGTCAATGCGCGGTTTCCGGTGCGCAAAAGCAAAGTACAAAAGGCGCAGTTCCGCCAATACTTCAAGCTCGGCGTGGGCATCTGCGCCTGCCGCAAGAAAAAGCATGTAGGCTGCTACTGCAGCAAAATTCATACCAAACATGACACGACGTACGACGAAATTACCCTGCAGGGCGTGGCGGACACGGTGGAAGTCGTCCTCCGGCAGGTCGTCGGGAAGGAGCAAGCATGACCATACGCGAAGAAATCGACGCGCAGTTCCCCATCCGCAAAACGACGGCGCAGAAGCGGGCGTTCGAGAAGTGGGTGATGGCGAAGATGCGCGAAATGGGGTATCGCCCCTATGTGGACGGCATGAACCGAAAGGACAAGCTGCGCCACCGCAATATCGTCGCTGGCGACCCTCAAAATGCCGAACTGCTCATCAGCGCCCACTACGATACGGCGGCGACCATCGGCGTGCCCGATTTGCGCATTCCCCGGAATTTCCCAGTATATATTCTATCACAGGGCGCGGTGCTGCTGGGAATGCTGCTGATTTCCCTGCTGATTGGCACGGCAGTCGGGCTGGCGACAAAGAGCGGCGATTGGCTGATTCTGACGTTCTTTTTTGCCTATCTGGCGCTGATGCTGCTGATGATGTTCGGCGCGGCGAACAAGCATAACGTCAATGACAACACATCCGGCATTGCCGCCCTGCTGGAGACGATGCAGCGCCTGTCCCCTGAAGCGCGCGAAAAGACGGCGTTCATCCTCTTTGATCATCAGGAAACGGGCAGCCGCGGCGCAAAGAGCTACGGCGCACAGCACGTCGAAGTGCAGACGATGAAGCTGCTTGTTGACCTCAACTGCGTCGGGGATGGCGACACGTTTGTCATCAGCGCCCCGAAAATGGCGCAGGACAAGCCGGAATACGCCGTCGTCCGCGAATCCCTTGAAGAAAACGCAATGGCATCCGGCGTGTCGACGCAGTTCTTCGGGCGCGCGGGTGTGCAAGGCGCGGGCGATTATCGGCGCTTCGTGTGCGGGGTGGGCGTATCGGCATACCACCACAGCGCGGGGGTGGGACTCATCACCGGGCGCATCCACACTTCCCGCGATACCGTCTGCCGACAGGAAAATTTGGACTATCTCGCCAAAAGTCTCGCCGACGCGGCTCAAAAAATGAATGATTTGTAACAATTTGCCGAACGAGCGGCATTTTTCAGCGCTTTTGCTTTGCAATTTGTACCGGAATATGCTACAATAGAGAATAGAAAGGCTCCCTGTTGGCGAGACTGGAAGAGGAGGAAGCAGTATGCTGCCGCAAGTTTCCAAGGGATTCCGCGCCATTTTTGTCGCGGTGATGTGTGTGGTATGTGTGGCGCTGTGTGTGCTGGCGGTTCGGCTGACACAGCAGAGCGAGCAGCTTCGGCTGACGCAATTGCAGCTGGATGCAAGTCTGGCGCGGTTGAAGCTCCAGCAGACGCAGCGCGCGCAAATCGACGTTGACCTGCCGGAAACGCTGGCGCAATTGCAGGCGGTGCAGCCCGAAGCGGATGCAGCGTCCGCGCGCGAGCAGGAACTCCGCGCCCGGCGCAAGACGCTCCGCAGCGAGAATGCGGAATTAGCGGCGCAGGCGGAAACGCTCACGCAGCAGCTCGCTCTCCTTCGGACCCCGGACAGTGAGCTGATCGGAGAGGTGGAGACGCTGCAAAAGACGCTTTCATCCCTTCAGGCGCAGGTGGACGCCGCACGGCAGCTCCTTGGGCAGGCAGAGGAGTGAGCCTATTCCCCAATTCACTTGCGCTATCTGCTTGCGCATTCGCATTTGGGAATAGTATACCAGCCGCATTTATTCACAGCCTGAGATTCGACTGACAAAGCAAGGAGGAAGTTCCCATGTCCGAAAACAAGTCCCAGACGCCGGCACAGAACACGCCGGAAAACAGCGAGAAGAAGAAAGTTTCCCTGTTTGCACTCATCGTCGTGTTGGTCGTGGCGGTCATCGTGATGGTCGCCCTGTTCGTGCGGTCGAATAACCTGTCCAGTCAGCTGGATGAGGTCAACGGTCAGCTGGCCGCCAGCAACACCGAACTCCAGCAGACCATTGCCGACAAGGAGACGGCGCAGGCGGAACTGACCACCGCGCAGAATGACCTCCGCGAGGCGCAGCTGGTGCTGGAAGAATCCACCGCAAAGGTGGCGGAACTGGAAGCCCAGCTGGTTGTGCTGAACGACGAAAACGAAGCGAACAAGGCGCAGGTGGAAACGCTGACCGCTGAACTGGACACCGCAAAGGCGAATCAGGCGGCGGCGCAGGGTTACCTCGACAACGTGTCCGCCCAGCTGGATGAGCTGATGCAGAACCTTGGCTTGGCGCAGAGCGCGCTGAATGGCGAAGTGACGGAAGAACCCGCTGTGACGGAAGAACCTGCTGTCGAACCCGCTGTGACGGAAGAACCCACCGTCGAGCCCGAAGCGACGGAAGAACCCACCGTCGAACCCGACGCGACGGAAGACCCCACCGCCGAACCGGACGTGACGGAAGAACCCGCTGTCGAGCCCGCTGTGACGGAAGAACCCGCTGTCGAGCCCGCTGTGACGGAAGAACCCACCGCCGAGCCCGCTGTCGAGCCCGAAGCGACGGAAGAACCCACTGCCGAACCCGAAGCGACGGAAGAACCCACCGCTGAACCGGACGTGACGGAAGAACCCGCCGCTGAGCCGGAAGCGACGGAAGAACCCACTGCCGAACCCGAAGCAACGGAAGAACCCGCTGCTGAAAGAAGAGGTCTTACCACCACCATCACGTCTATGCTGCCGGACGAATACACGCTTGATGTTGAACTGCATCTGGACGCGAACAATGTGGTGACGGAGTTGAAGCTGACGCTGGAAGATGAAATCGAAGGTCTGACGCAGGAAATGCTGGACGCCTTCGCGGAGCAGTTCGTCGGCAAGCAGCTGCCGGTTGTCCTGCACGCGGATGCGGATGAGACGACTGCGGAAGAGCAGATTGTCGAAGGCATGGAGAATCAGCTGGAGAACAGCCGCGGCATCGTTGAGATGCTGAACAAGCTGGCAGAGCAGTAATCCCCTGACACATCGCGCCGCCCCGCTGATTGAATATGGTTAAGCGGAGCGGCGCTTTTTTGCACTTGTGTTCCTTTTCAATCAATGGTATAATAGAAGTGGACGTGTATGTCCGAGCAGATATATCAACGATCGACGACCAATGGAGGCTGCACATGAAAAAATGGTTCTGTGCGCTGGGCATGATGCTGGCGCTGCTGATGTCCGTCGCGCTGGCGGACGGCGTGAAAGTTACCTTTGCCGAGAAAAACGGGCAAATCAACGGCGGCTATGATTATACGCTGAAGCTGAACGTGTCGCCCGCAAGCGACAAAGACCTGACGGTTTCCCTGACCTGCGACGGCTTGGATGGCGCGTATTCCGTGGTCATCCCGGCAGGGCAGAAGAGTACCACGCTGACCGTTCCGACGCAGGTGGTGGAGGAGCGCGGCAAGGTCGTCTTTGAGCTGCAGAGCGGCGACGGCTACACCGGTGCAGGCAAGCACACGCTGACCATCCAGCGCCTGCCGAACGTGCAGTTCTATCTGGGCATCAACTTCGGCACGGTGGGCAAGAAGATGAGTGTCCGCATGACGGTGACGAATTCATCCACCATCGTCAAGGGCAACAACATCTTCCAGCTGCGCGATGACAAGGGTACAGTGCTGGCGGAAGCGAAGTGGTCGAATCCGAGCGGCGACATGAGCTTCTCTATCACCCCAACCGCTGATATGGAGGGCTACACCCGCCTGAGCGTGTGGCTGGGCGATCGCTGTGTGGCGGATGGCGGTTACCTGACCGTCGTTGCGAAGGGACAGCGCGCCGTCAAGAACGTGGAGACGGAGCGGAAACTTGTCGGCATCGGCATGGACTGCGGTTTCGGCGGCAAGAACACCGATCAGGTGCTGGAAGTGCTGGCGAAGCACAACACGAATATCACCTTCTTCATGACAGGCTATTTCGTCCGCACGTTCCCGGAGGAATCCAAGCGCGTGCTGGCAGCGGGCAATGAAATCGGCGACCACACGAACACGCATCCGCAGCTGACGAAGGAACGGCCATACAGCATGATGCGCCAAATCGTTTTTCCGGCGGAGACCATGGCGGAAACGCTGGGCGTCTCGCCGCGCCTGATGCGTCCGCCGTACGGGGACGTGAACAGCAACGTCATCAGCGTTTCACGCGCGGAAGGCATGGAGTGCGTGCTGTGGAACATGAGCACAAAGGACTCCATCGGCAAATACACGGTGGAGGAGTGCATCAAGAACGGTACGACGCGCGCCAAGCTCGCGCCCGGCAATATTTTGCTCTGCCATCTCGACGCGAATCACAGCTGGGAAATTCTTGATGCTGTCCTGACCTACTACGAGGAGCAGGGCTACACCGTTCTGCCGATTTCCGCGCTGATTTACGCTACGGGCGGATCGCTGCCCCCGATGCCTTCCACCCGTGAGGCACTGCTTTACACCGACGACTACTGGCCGAACTGGCTGGCAGAACGCGGCATTGAGATTGAGACGAAGGAATAAGCAAGCAGGCTGTCCGAGAAAAACGGGCAGCCCGTTTTTGCAAAAGGTGGAATGCCGATGCACATCACTGACTGGAAAGAGAATTTTATCTCGAAGATGATTACGCGCGGGCGCAATTACTGGCGTGCCGGGGCAGTGAAAGATCTGCACTGCACGCAGGAGAAAATCACTGCTGATGTAGAAGGCACGCGGCTGTATCGGGTTGAGATTACGCTGGCAGACGATGCCGTGGCAACCATGTCCTGCACCTGCCCCTTTGCGAAAGAGGGCGCAAACTGCAAGCATATGGCGGCGGTTCTCTTTGCGGCGACCCATCTGCCGGAAGCGGAATTGCCCGCGCCGGAGTGGGAGAAGAAGCTGAACAGCCTGTCCGCTGAAACGCTTCGGGATTTTCTTCGCCCGCTGCTGAAAAAGGACGAAGCACTCCGAAATCGGCTGATGCTGTGCAAGGGAGACGAACCTGTCCGTGCGGATGAACGCCGCCTCAATTGGCAGCGCACCCTGACGCAGACGCTTCACGCCGCCGAACGCTATTCCGAAAACGAGTATGACGAATACGCGGAATATGACGAAGAAGAATATGACGAAGAAGAGGAATCACCTGTTCAGGAACTGCTGGAGCTGATGGACGCGGAATTGGCTGATTTGCTGACGCCGGAACATGCGATGCTGGCGTTTGAACTCGTTTGCGACACGGCAATGATGTTTGAATCCGCCGATGAAATTCTTGAACAGGAGGATATCGAGGACGCTTGCCGCGATGCATGGATGCAGATTCTTGCCATCGCAGCACCCGACCAGCAGGCAGCAATGTACGAGTGGTTCGCCGCTGCATTCCGGACGTGGAAGCCGATGCCGTATTTCACCGCGCCGCTGGCGTTCTTGTTTTCGTATCCGTGGGACGAAGCGATTCATCAGCGGAATCTTGCGCTGCTCGACGAGAAAATTGCCGAATGGAAGCCGAATGCGCAGGAACGCGGTGGAGGCGCGATGGTGAATCTGCTGAATCAGCGTGAAAAAACGATGCAGCAGCTGCACGCTTCGCAGGAGGACATCATCAGCTTCTGGCATTCGCATTGGGATGTGCCGTATGCGCATGAGCGGACACTGAAAACGCTGATGGCGGCGGAAAAGTGGACGGAAGCCATCGAGCAGGTCAAGGCGGATTTGCAGACGTTCGCCGGGGAATATATGCCATGCAAGCAGCGCCGCGAACAGCTGATTTTGCTCTATCAGCGCGCGAATCAGCCTGACCTTGCGCAGCAGGCGATTCGGCAGTACATTGAGCAGTACAATCAGTACGGCATGGAGCAGATTGATGCGCTTCGAGCGACGCTTCCCGTCGATGCGTGGCGCGACGAGGCGGAACGTTTGATGAAACTGCCGACGACAAGCACTATCCGTCTACCCCTGCTGGCATCCATTGAGCAGTGGGAGCAGCTGCTCCAGCGGATTCAGCAACACGGCAATTTTGAGGGACTGTGTACCTATTTTGACCCGCTGATGGCATGGGATTCCGCCCGCACGCTGGCACTCTATCGCGACATGGTGAATCGCGCTATGCAAGCGGCTTCGTCGCGCGCCGCCTACTGCGAGGTCATCCAAAAGCTGGAACGAATGAAAGGCACCGACGAGGGAAGAAAGATAATTGCTGACCTTGCTGAACAGTGGCGCAGGGACTACAAGCGCAAGTGCGCACTGCTGGACGAATTGCAGAAAGCAGGATACTGACAAAAAATAGGCTGTCCGGGCAAAACGCTCGAACAGCCTGTCTTTTCTTACTTACTCTGCCGGGAACAGGAATCCCGCCGTCATTTCCATGTGGTTTTCGCCCGCGTAGTCCGGGAAAAGCTCATGCATCTTCGCGGTGAAATCCGCCGTGAACGCTGCCGGTTGCAAGCGTCACGGTGGTGCAGGTCGGGGTGCTCGTTTCCGCCAGCGCGGCGGTCAGGAACAGCAAAATCATCATCAGCAGGGAAATCAGTTTCTTCATGGGTTCCTCCAAGGTGGGTCGTTCGGGGAAAGGGGTTATCTTGTGGCCACGATGAAAGGATACACCATTTGTGCTATGGGCGCAAGTACGCACTTTTTATTAGCGAGGCACTTTTTGGTGACGGGGGGAAGGATTCGCTGCGAGGGCAAAAGAAAAGCACCGATTCTATCGAACCGATGCTAATCTGGCGGAGAGTTAGGGATTTGAACCCTAGGTGGGGTATAAGCCCACACACGATTTCCAGTCGTGCGCCTTAGACCACTCAGCCAACTCTCCATATGAAGCTCACATTGCGGCGGGTCATCCGCAACATTGATTATTATAGCGCGAATCGGGGCGTTTGTCAAGGGAATTTTCGTGATTTTTGCAAAAAATCCGCGCGAGTGAGGGCAAACGCAGAAAAAGGACTGTGAGCGGAGAAAAGTGCCCGCGCAGCAGTCCTTTTGCGGTTAAATCAGGAACATCCAGCCAAGCATTGACACCATCGCGGCAATATGCAGCGTGCCGACGATTTGCAGGGGGAACATGACGATGAAAATCGGGAGAATCGTGAACACGAGCGCCCAGATCGGGAAGCCAATCGCGCCGGTGATGATAGCAACCATCAGCGTGATGTAGAACGTAATCATTCCCAAAGAACACAGGCGCAGGGAGGCGCCACTGCGAAGCATGTCAAGCATCATGCCCTTGGCACGCTCGTCCCGCCCGTATTTGAGGAACATGTACTCCGCCAGCCCGCACTTCAAGTGATACGCGGAGCTGACGATGCACGCGAACGTCGTGCCAGCGAACAGAATTGCGCCGTACACCGGGGCTTTCTGGTACGCATACGCCGCCAGTGCCGCGTATCCGCAGAACTCCAGCACGATGGCAAACACGCCCAGCACGCCCGAACGCATCGGCACACTTGGCAAAACGCCCTCCATCAGCTTCGCAGCATAGTCGCCATCCTTCAGCTTGCTGTAGTTGGCAAGTTTCAGCGTGCCGTTGGGGAAGATACTCAGGATGCGGTCGCAGTACATGTTGATGGCGTGGCCGACGATGCCCAGGGCAAGCAGGATGTACAGGATATTCATGCGCGTATGCCTCCCAATTGGTTAATTGCAACTAACCGCTTCGGTTTGGAGTATAGCACACGCACCAATCCCTGTCAAGGGCGGACAAATGGTTTCGGAAGATTTTCGTTACAGCCAGCCGAACGCGTGTGCCGCCGCACCGCCGATGCCGCAGAGCAGCATCACCAGAATCGGGTTCCATTTCTTCCAGCGCAGGACGAGGAACGCCGCGACCATCAGCACAATGCCGACGATGGACACGCCGCCGCCCGATTTCACCGCCGCGACCTGCACGATGCTCAGCGCCGCCGACGCAATCAGCGCGACGACCACGGGACGCAGCGCGCCCAGCACGTTCTGCATCGTCTGCCCGGAACGAAATCGCCCATACAAATAGGAAAGAAGCGTGACGAGAATCAGCGACGGCGTGATGCACCCGAACGTCGCGACAAGCGCCCCCGGCAGTCCGGCGCAGCGCATCCCGACGAATGTCGCGGAGTTGACCGCAATCGGGCCGGGGGTCATCTCGGCAATCGTCATTAGGTTCGTAAATTCTGCCATCGTCAGCCAGCCGTGCGATTCCACGACCAGCGACTGAATCAGCGGCATGGCAGCATATCCACCGCCGACACTGAACAGCCCGATTTGGAAAAAGACGAGGAACAGCACCATCATGCGGATACGCCCCCCTTTCGCGCCAGCAGTGCCCGGATAACGCCAATCGCCGCCGCAACGAGGATGACCACGATGACGTTGACGTGAAAGACGGCGGATGCCACGAACGCGCCTGCCATCAGCAGCAGATTCAGCCAATCCTTCGACTGCACGACCTTGCCGCCAAGATTTGCCGTTACGTCGCAGATGACCGCCGCCACGCCCGACTGCATTCCCGTCAGCACCGCGCATACCCATTCGTTCTCGGCAAACGCGGCGTACATCATAGAGATGACGCTGATGATGACAATCGGCGGCAGAATTGTCGCCAGCACCGCGACAATCAGCCCCGGAATTCCGGCGATGCGCCGCCCAACGAGGATGGCGCCGTTGACGGCAATCGCGCCCGGTGCGGTCTGCGCCAGGGCGGTCATGTCCAGCATTTCCTCTTCGGTCAGGTAATGCAGCTCATCAACGAATTTTTTCTTCATCAGCGACACGATGACGAATCCACCGCCGAAAGTGAAGGTGCTGATGAGAAGCATGGAAGAAAAGAGCGTCCAAAGACGGTGCGCTGTGGATTCCTGCGGCATCAGGGTGGTCAGCTCCTTTTTTGAAATTGCGTTTATTCAATAAAATAGAATTTGTCTGCGGCGCGGAGGTTTCGCGTCTGCGGACACGACAAGAGGGCAATAGAAACAGACGAAGTCTGCGATCCCCACTTGACCTCTTCGCAGCGCACGCCCATGTTACAGGTTTATTGTGTTGGTTGGGAAAACGATAGGGAAACTACCATAAAACTTCCGATAAAATCCAAGAAACATGGGTATGCAGCCCGAAGGGGTGGAGGGGGCGAGCGGAAAGCCCCCTCCTCGCCTCCGCAGAGGCGAAACCCTCTTCAACATCAAAGGCACTACCGCACAATTCGTCGGCAGCGCTGGCGATGCCTTTTCTGCCATCTGCTTCTTGCAGAAATCTCGATTTCACTCCAGTAAACCTTCGATTTCTGCAATCGCATCTGACAAAAAATGCATTCGCCATCGCACCAACTCATTTGTGCGGTATTGCCCAAAACTCAAGTTTGGAGAAGAAAATCAATCAGAATATCACTCCATAAACTTCAATGTGTTGACATTGAACACCCCCTTGGTGGTGAGCCGCAGTGCCGGAATCACCGGCAGACTCGCGAACGAAAGCGTCATGAACGGGTCAATGCCGCGATTCACGCCCTGCGCCCACGCGGCCGCCTTGCAGTGCTCTAACTTCTCGTTCACTTCCGGCAGCGGACGGTCAGTAAACAGCCCCGCCACCTCCAGCGGCAAGCGCGCCTGTATCTGTCCGTTCTCCACGACGATGATGCCGCCGTGCATCTTTTTCAGCTCGTTGACCGCAAAGGCAATGTCCTCCGGCGATACGCCGCAGGCAATGATGTTGTGGCTGTCGTGGGCAATCGACGTCGCAACCGCGCCGCGTTGAATCCCGTAGCCGCGGACATAGCAGCTGGCGACATGTCCCGTGTCGTGGTGCCGCTCGCAGACGGTCATCTGGCAGATGCCGTTATCGACGCCTTCCGCGTGCCCCAAGTCTTCGGTCACAATCTGCCCGTCGATGAGGCCAATCAGCGGCGCGACCCCAATCCGCAGCTGCTCCGGCGTTACATCCGGCAGATGGAATGTGTCCAGTACGCCCGCGAGGATGTCCGGGTCAATGTCCGGCGCGGCGACCTCCACCTCATGCCCGTCGTAGACGAGCTTGCCGCGCTTGAACACCATTTCTACATTCACATCATGCAGGTTGTCCAGCACGACGAAATCCGCCAAGTACCCCGGCGCAATCGCGCCCTTGTTGTTCAGCAGGAAGTAGCGCGCGGCGTAGTGGCTGGCAACCTTGATGGTCAGAATCGGGTCAGCGCCGAGGGCAATCGCCTTGCGGACGATGTAGTCAATGTGCCCCTTGTGCAGCAGGTCGTAGGGGTGCTTGTCGTCGGTGCAGAACATGCAGCGGTGCGCATACTGCTCCGTCAGCAGAGGCATGAGGGCTTCGAGATTCTGCGCCGCCGTGCCGTCGCGAATCATGATAAACTGCCCTTTGCGCAGTTTTTCCAATGCGTTGTCAATGGTGTCGCACTCGTGGTCGGAATAGACGCCGGCGGACATGTACGCGTTGAGCGCCTTGCCGGACAGCCCCGGCGCGTGGCCGTCAATCTTCTTGTGATGCGCCTGTGAAACGACGATTTTCTCCATCGTCGCGCGGTCGCCCATCATCACACCCGGATAATTCATCATCTCCGCCAGCCCCAGCACGCGGGGATGGTCGAAATATGCGTTGATGTCGCGCCATGTCAGCGTCGCGCCGTTTTCCTCAAACGCCATCGCCGGCACGCATGACGGGAGCATAAAATGCACATCCAGCGGCAGATTTTCTGTCGCCGCCATCATGTAGTCGATGCCGCCCATGCCGCAGACGTTCGCGATTTCGTGTGGGTCGGTGATGACGGTGGTTGTGCCATGGGGGAGCACCGCGCGCGCGAACGAGGTCGGGCTGACGAGGCTGCTCTCCAGATGAATATGCGCGTCGATAAAGCCGGGTGCGACGATTTTGCCGCTGACATCGACCTCCATCAAGCCGTCGTAATGGTCAGCCATGCCGACGACCAGCCCGTTGGCAACGGCAATATCGCCGTGCTCAACCGTGCCGGAAAATACGTTGACATAATCGGCGTTTTTGAGGACAACATCCGCCTTCTCCTCGCCCAGCGCGACGCGGACGAGCCGCTGCTTCCGGCGAACCTTGAGCGCAATGCGTTCTGCGCGGGTTTTGACTTCGGACATCGTGGAACACGCTCCTTCCGTGATTCTGTTTGTCCTATTATAGCGGTTTGAAGGGGTGTTGTAAAGGGGAAAAGCGGAGGGGCAAAGGGAAAAATAGCATATGTTTTATCAGTGATTTCATTATGTTATTATATTAACTATTCTTCTTTTGTGAGGTATTGACAAAGAATAAATTTTGCGCTATAATAAAGGCAAGTGGATGCTGGCTGACTAATACGAAGGGGGATTCAGATGCGGAAACGGATGCTTTCTATCATGGCGGTCATGCTTTGCAGCTTGCTGCTGTTCTCTGTTGCTTTTGCAGCCAGCTATGATGGGGCGATTTGGACAGGAAAGCCGAATGCCTTGGGCATTGGCTATTACTGTACTGCTGCGCAGAACCGCTCGCAGGGAGATGTCTCCACTCACTGGGCGAAGGCAAAAACGTGGGCGGCAGGTCTTAAACCCGTAATTGCAAGCGCAATTGGAAACAACCGGGCAGTTGCTTCGACGGGCAGTGTGAAGCCTTACAAAGGCTGGGGTTCGTATGGTGAATCCGACTGGTCGACGGAAGGAAAATTTGCGTCGGGGGCTTGGGATTAAGTAAAATACCAGCACATAACTTGTAGTACATAATCAAAGCACCCACCTTGTCAGCATACTTGAGGGGAGAGAAAATGATGCTTCGTTCATCCGTCCGAAACTTTGGCAAACTCTGCCGCTGTCATCCATCATTTGCGGCATTATCTATCCTAAGTCTGCTGATTACGACGTTGAGCTTCCTTGTGCTGATGGAAAAAAGCTACTATACTTATCAGGTCAGCGTGACGCAGGAGTACTTGTATGTGATGGATGATTCGCCGGAAGAAATCTGTGCGCTCTATCATGATTTGCAGGAGAATCAAAATCTGCCGGATATTGTGTCGATTAGTCTGCTTGATGACCAATACACGGGCATTGCCTGTGATACGAAAGCGTTAGCAAACCTCCTGCCTTACGGGCGGATATTTACCCCGGAGGAAGGCGCGCAGGGGGCGAACGTGGCGCTTTTGTCGCTGGAATACGTCCGCAATCTGCCGCAGGAGCAAATTGACCAGATTTGGGACGATGGCATCGAGATTGCAGGCGAGCATTTCGAGGCGGTCGGAGGGCTGACGGACATTGCCCGGTATTTTCCGCCCGAAGATTTGCTTTCGTTCTTTCCCGTACCGACGCTGATTGCTATCCCGGCGGAAACATACTTGTCCCTTTCTATGCAGCCGACCATGCTCAATTGCCGGTTTACAAGCGTTTTGACGAAGGAACAGACGGAAGAACTCCGGCGGATGATTTCCTCCTGCGAGCATATCAGCACTTTTTACCTGCCCGGTACAAGAAATTCAAGCTTTCAGCGCTTTGTGGAATCCAACGTGATCTATATCGCCATTTTGCTGATGGCGCTGATTGCTGTTGCTTTCATTGTCACCTGCTGGTTTCAGACTGACCAGAAACGTTATCAGATTTACATGATTTGCGGCGCAAAAAAGCGGCACATCGTCTTTTTCCTGACGGTGGATATGCTGCTGCTGAGCCAAATCGCCTACTGGGGTGCGCTGGCGTGTACGCACTTCATCAATCGCGGATTCAGTGATTTCCTGATGCCGCTGCCGCTTGTGTGGCGCGTGTGGATTGGCATCGGCGTATTTGCATTCTGCTGGCTGGTTGTGCTGCTGTGCTCGCTGCCGCTGTTGCAGCATTACCGAAACGTTTCTGGATTCGAGGTGAAATGAAAAAATGAGAAGCATCATGCTCGCCGTATCGTTCCTGAAAAAACAATGGGTCATGAATGTGGTGCTGGTCGTGGAGATTCTCATCTCGGTCATCATGCTGTCCGAACTGTTCCTGTTTGTCAGCGACCGGATGGATAATCAGCGCGCGGCGGAAGAATTGCAGAACAATCATCTGTATGTACTTTCAGAATTTGAGTACTATGCGCCGCAGGAAGAACGCGTGATGGAAGCGCTTCGGGCGGATGAAGCCATCCAAAGCATCGGCAAGGTTGATATTTCCTCCTGCACATGGAATGGGCAGTATTTTCAGCTGGGGCTGTACAATGCGAATTTGATTGGCTTGTATGCGCCGAAATGTGCCAGCGGCGCGTGGCTGCCGACGGAGGGCGGCGAATACAGCGGATACCCCGCGGTTGTATCGGCGGACGCAGGGCTGCAAGTCGGGGATGCAGCGGAAATTCTTGTTGCAGACCAGTATTCCGTGGCCATAGAGGTGGTGGGCGTGCTGGCAACCCCGACGCAGTATCTGTTCCCAACGGGCATGTCCGACAATGTGGATTCCATTATTTCGCATTCACCCGCCATCTTGGTCAATCAAGCGCTTTTCCCGCAGCTTCCGCCGAATCCGGATACGGCGGATGTACCGAAGTCACTCTTCTTGATTTCGGATTTGGACAAAGAAGAAATGATGGCGAAATACAATCGGTATGGGCAAATTCAAGCAATCAACGACATGGTGGCATCCTATGTGGAAACGTCAAACGGGCTGATTCGCTCCGAAGCGCTGCTGTTCGTGCTGTTTGTGCTGCTCGCCGCCATCGTGATTTTGAGCACTGAAGTGATTCACAGCATCCAATGCCAGAAAAACTATACAATTTACTACCTTGTGGGCATGAAGTGGCATCAATGTGTTTGGATTGAACTGACGCGGCACGGGATTCTGCTGTTCTTCATTGCGGGTTCGATTGCCCTGCTGGACAAATTCGGAGCGCTGCAAACCGCATGGATGACGGACGCGCGGCGAAATATCTTCTATATCGTCCTGCTGGTCTATCTGGTACTTGTTTTCTTCAGCACAAGCGCTTTCTTTCTATGGAAACTGCTGCACCGTGACATTATTGCATCACTGCGAAATCTGCAAGGGGGAGAATGACGTATGCTTATTGCGTTGAATGGTATCTCCAAAAGCTATCAGGCATCCCACGGCGCACCGCCCTATCAGGTGCTGAAGGACGCGAATTTGTCGATTGACAAGGGCGAAATGGTGGCGATTAAAGGCTCGTCGGGCGCGGGAAAATCGACGCTGCTCCATATCATCGGCTGCTTGGATAAGCCGACCTCCGGCAGCTATCTGCTGAACGGGCAGGATGTGTCGCAGTTATCGCTGTCCAAATTAGCGGAAATCCGCAACGCCAGTTTCGGGTTTGTCATGCAGCATTTCGCCTTGATTGAAGAGGACAACGCCTTGCAGAACGTGGCGACTCCGCTGCTGTTTGCAAAAGCAAGAAGGTCGCAGATGGATGCGCGTGCAATGGAGCAGCTGCGCAACGTCGGCATGGAGCAAATGGCGAACAAGCGGATTGCAACGCTCTCCGGCGGCGAAAAGCAGCGTGTTGCCATCGCACGGGCTATGGTAAACAACCCGGAAATCATTTTGGCGGATGAGCCGACGGGCGCGCTGGATCGGGCAAATACAGAAAAAATCGTGCAATTGTTTCAGCAGCTGAATGAAAAGGGAAAAACGATTATCATCGTGACGCATGATGATTTTGTCGCGCAGTCCTGCCGACGCATTGTGACCATTGCAGACGGCGTTATCAAAAGTACATAACTGCATTCTATATGCGCAATACTTGACCCCGTTTCCTCTTTCCGCTATAATAGAAGCGAAGAAACGGAGGTCTTTTTGCATGGATGCACAGCGGCTTCTTTCCGCCTGCGAAGGGGCGGGCATTGACTTTTTCACCGGCGTGCCGGATTCGCAGCTAAAAGGACTTTGCGATTCCCTCTACGCCCTCTACGGCGTTCATTCGCCCCGCCACATTGTCGCGGCGAATGAGGGAAACGCGGTCGGTCTCGCCGCCGGGCATTTCCTCGCGACGGGGCGTCCCGCGCTGTGCTATATGCAGAATTCCGGGCTGGGCAACGCCGTCAATCCGCTTGCGTCGCTGATGGACGCGCAGGTGTATCAGCTGCCGTGCCTGCTCGTCGTCGGCTGGCGCGGCGAACCCGGTGTGCACGATGAACCGCAGCACGTCAAGCAGGGGCAAATCACCCTGTCGCAGCTGGAGATTCTCGGCGTCCCCTACCGCATCCTCAGCAAGGATACGACGGAAGAGCAGTTTGCGGCGGATTTTTCCTTCCTGCGCGAACAATTGAATCAGCGGCAGTGTGCGGCGCTCGTCGTGCGCAAAGGCGCGCTGACCTGCTCGCTCAAGCCCGCGTACGGCAACGAAAACACCCTCACCCGCGAGCGGGCGGCGGAAATCATGCTGAATGCGATGGATACGGGCGATGTGGTTGTGTCCACGACGGGGAAGCTCAGCCGCGAAATCTTTGAGCTTCGCGAGAAGCGCGGCGAAGGGCACGAGCGTGACTTCCTGACCGTCGGGTCGATGGGACATGCAAGTATGATTGCGCTGGAAATCGCGCTGGAGAAGCCGAGCCGCCGCGTTTGGTGCTTGGACGGCGACGGCGCGGCGCTGATGCACCTTGGCGCACTGCCGGTGATTGCCCAGCGCAAGCCGGCGAACCTCATCCACGTCGTCATCAACAATGCCGCGCATGAGACGGTCGGCGGGATGCCCGTGTGCGAAGGGGGACTGTGCGCAGCGAAGGTCGCATCAGCGGTCGGATACCCACGGGTGCTGAACGCGCGGGACGAATCGACGCTGGAAGCTGCCCTGCAGGAAGCGAAAGGCGCGAATCAGCTGACGATGCTGGAGGTTGCCTGCGCGGTGGGCGCGCGCGCGGATTTGGGCCGCCCGACGACAACGCCCATCCAGAACCGTGACGCGCTGATGGCATTTTTGCGGGAGGAAAAGGCATGATTGCATTGCTGCTCAATTCGGGGCTGGGGTCGCGCATGGGCGACGAAACGCGGGAGCATCCCAAGTGCATGTGCCGCCTGACCGAACAGGAAACCATCATCTCGTGGCAGGTGAAACTGCTGCGGCGCATTGGCGTGACGGAAGCGGTGGTGACGACGGGGCATCTGGCGGACACGCTGATAGCGTATCTGGAATCGCTGGACAGCGGCATCCGCTTCCACTTCGTCCATAATCCGAAGTATCGGGAGACGAACTATATTTACAGCATGTATCTGGCGCGGAATTTGCTGCGCGGGCAGGACGTCATCAGCCTGCACGGCGATTTGGTGCTGCATCCGACGGTGATGGATGCGCTGGCGGCGTCGGGCAGAAGCGTGATGGCGGTGGATTCCACCCAGCCCCTGCCGGACAAGGACTTCAAGGCGCTGATTCAGGACGGGCGTATCCGGCGCGTAGGTGTGGACTGCTTCGACGCGGGCAGCGTGGAATGTCAGGCGGCGTACCACTGGCAAGCGGCGGATTTTTCCAGCTGGATGGACGAAATCGAGCGCTTTGTGGAGCGTGGGGACGTGAAGTGCTACGCCGAGAACGCGTTCAACGCCGTCTCAGGGGAGATTCCGCTGTACCCGCTGGAGTGCGGCGGGAGGCTCTGCGCCGAAATCGACAATCAGGCGGATCGGGAAGTTGTCTTGACTCGATTCCGTCAGGAGGTACTTTGAATGAAGCAGGTGTACATTTGCTTTTCGACGGATATTCTGCACAACGGGCATATCCGCATTTTGCAGCGCGCGGCGGAGCTGGGCGAAGTGACCGTCGGCTTGCTGACGGACGAGGTCGTCGCCAGCTACAAGCATTATCCGCTGATTCCGCTGGAGGAGCGCATCGCGATGTTTGAGGGGCTGAAGTACGTCAGCCGCGTCGTCGTGCAGGAAAGCCTGGATTACACGGACATCCTCAACCGCCTGCGCCCGGACATTGTGGTGCATGGGGATGACTGGCTCGTCGGCTATCAGGCGAATATCCGTCAAAAAGTCATTGAGACGCTCAAAGGCTGGGGCGGCGAGCTGGTGGAATTCCCCTATACGCACACCGCGACCGAGGAGACGCTTTCGACCCTTGATCAGCTGCTCTCCCTGCCGGAGACGCGCCGAAGCCGCCTGCGCCGCCTGCTGCATTACAAGCCGTGCCTGTCCGTGATGGAGGCGCACGACGGCCTGACCGGGCTGATTGTCGAAAAGACGACCGTCGAAACGCCCAAGGGCCGCCGCCAGTTCGACGCAATTTGGGTCAGCAGCCTGTGCGACTCCACCGCGAAGGGAAAGCCGGATATTGAACTGGTGGACATGACCAGCCGCCTGAACACGCTGGAAGAAATCATGGAAGTGACGACGAAGCCGATTATTTTGGACGGCGACACCGGCGGGCTGGTCGAGCACTTTGTCTACAACGTGCAGACGCTGGAACGCACGGGCATCAGCGCCGTCATCATCGAGGACAAGCAGGGGCTGAAGAAGAACAGCCTGTTTGGCACGGGTGCGGGACAGAAACAGGCGAGCATCCCCGACTTCTGCGAGAAAATCACAGCGGGCAAAAATGCGCAGAAAACGAAGGACTTCATGATTATCGCGCGCTGCGAGAGCCTGATTCTGGAACAGGGCCTCGATGATGCGCTGACCCGCTGCCACGCCTACGTCAAAGCGGGCGCGGACGGCATCATGATTCACTCCAAGGCGAAAACGCCGGACGAGGTGTTCGCATTCTGCGATGCCTTCCGCAAGGATGACCCCAAAACGCCGCTTGTCGTCGTTCCCACAACCTACAATCTGACGACGGAGGATGAACTCGCGGCGCACGGCGTGAACATTGTCATCCACGCCAACCACCTGATTCGCAGCGCCTTCCCCGCGATGCAGAAGACCGCGCAGGTGATTCTGGAGCACGGCCGCAGCCACGAAGCCGATCCGTACTGCATGTCGATTAAGGAGATTCTGACGCTGCTGCCGAATCGGTGAGGATGCAGGGACGCAATTCCAGTACACTAACTAAGGCACCACCGCACAATTCGGCGGCGTGTCTGGCGATGTCTTTTCCGCCATCTGCGGCATGCAAATTCCTCGATTTACCGCCAGTAAACCTTCGAAATTTGCATTTGCATCTGACGAAAAATCCATTCGCCAGCCGACCACCTCATTTGTGCGGTGTTACCCTAAAAAACTTACGCAATAAACCAAGCAGCATGGGAGTGTCCGCGCCGAAGGGGTCAAGGGGGCGATCGGAAAGCCCCTTGTCGCCTCCGCAGAGGCGATTTCCCCTTGCAGCGATAAAAATCAAGAAACATGGGAGTGCAATGCGAAGGTTTCCAAAGGGCGACCGCAAAGCCCTTTGGTCGCCTCCGCAGAGGCGATTTCCCCTTGCAGCGATAAAAACCAAGAAACATGGGAGTGCAATGCGAAGGTTTCCAAAGGGCGACCGCAAAGCCCTTTGGTCGCCTCCGCAGAGGCGATTCCCCCTTGCAGCAATACAAATCAAGCAACATAGATAAAGCAAAGCAGTTCTGCGGTCTGCTGACCGCCCCCCCTGCGATGCCAATCCCCGCATTGACTTTTTACCACGTCCGTGGTATAATCAACCCTGACGCTGATGTGGTGGAATGGCAGACACTGGGGACTTAAAATCCCTTGCCTTGCGGCGTGCGGGTTCGAGTCCCGCCATCAGCACGAAGAGAGCCCCGGACACTTCCTGCATCAGGAAGCACGTTCGGGGCTTTTGCTGTCATCAAAAAAACGCCAAACAGCAAGAACTGCCTGGCGGAGTAGTCGAGTAGATTACTTCTCTTGCGTGAGTTTCTTCAGAAACGCACGGATGGAGTCGGGATCGAACCCCTTCGTAGGTTCTTTCGGCTGGGGAATCTGCTCAGCGGTCTGCTTCGTTTCGGTCGGCGTGGCGGTATTCGTCGCAGGCATGGCTGCAACCTCCTTGTTCGTCCAGGTGGAATGATTTGGGCGCATTCTTCCGCGCCCGCAAAGTATTATACGCCAACGAGTTGAGAATGCAATGTGCAATCTGGGCAAAAATACGACCGCGTAGAAAACGGATTCCGCAACACCTGCACAATTTCGGCTGAACGACTGCATTTCCGCCGCCCCGATAGCAGAAAATGCGCACGGATTGCATTTTTCAGCCCGTGCGCGCGCAGGAAAAACGGTTTCGCGGGAAAACCGAAGGGAATTGTATTTGTGATGTTTTTTCGGGGGCGATTAGCCGCGATAGAAACTGTTATCGCTGTATGCTGCCCAAGCGAGGTACATTTCTTGATAATTCATGCGAATGAACGCCTGAATTTTGCTGATTTCGCGATCAGTCAGGATGCCTCTGTTTTGCACAACGGTATCACCGTTGCCTTTGACAAAGAATTTGGCAGAACCGCTTTCAGTCAAATGCCGGTCGCTGGCATGGACATGCATGGCCTCGATGGTGCAGTGCGAAGTAAAGTAAAGGTAATATCCAGCAATCTTATATTCATAGTATTTCGGCATGGCTGGTTATCCTTCCAACAGTTCAAGATTTTTCAGCAGATAACTGCGGGCGATATGCAGCTCAATATTGTCCATATTCGTTTCCAGCATTTCGCACGTGGGAGAAAACACGGCACAATGTTCGGAATTCAGATTGCAGACGCGAAAATCTTGCGCGGTGTGCGTATAAGCATAGCCGTTCACAATCATGTCTGCCTGATCAGCTAATTTGCGCTTTTCAATGTCATTCATTGCTGATTTCAACCTCCTTAATCGGCGTTAAAAACCCCTGCGCGTCCATGCGGAGATTCTCCAAGATGGGCAGCAGGTCGATGTACTCTTCAATCGGCTGTTCTTTGTGGCTGTACTTTGCCATCACCACAAGATAGCCGTTGTCCCACTCCTTAACCTCGGTGTAGGCTTGCAGGCAGTCCGGCGCGCGGAAACGCAGCACTACGCCGCCAAACGCAAAGACGGTGTATTGGTGGTCGTCCAGCAGTTCATTGCTTAGAATCGCGGTCGTTTCTTGCACGGCATATCCCTCCTTGTTGATACTATTTCCAAATTCACCTGCGCCATCTGCTTGCGCCTTTTCCGCTCTGGCGTCCGGTCGTTCCATTTAGCGTAGCACTGCTACGCTGCATTTCACTCCCGTTAGCCAGAACGAAAAATTCGCGGCGCATCTTGGCGCATTCTCATTTGGAAATAGTATGATACTATTGTACGCCATCGGGCGGCACACGTCAAGTACACCATTCACGCACAAAAATCGCCCATCAGCAGGCTGCTGACAGGCGACCTCGTTTATTCCTTCCACTCCAGCGGATATTCCGACACCACATATTCCAGCGACTTGCCGTTGTTCTTCAGCGTCGTCAGCACCGCGTCGCGCGCCGCGCCGTCGCCGAAAACCGTCGGGGTGAAGTCGTTGCGGTCAGTGCGGCTGGAAATGCGAATCGGGATGATGCGGAAGCCTTCGTTCGTGATTTCGTCGTCCCGGATGCGCCAGCGCGTCTGGAACATGAAGCTGGACATGTCGCTCGGCTTGCTGTTGCCCGCAAAGCAGAAATTCCCCAGCGAATAGCAGATGTACACACCGTTATAGTATTCAATCGGGTTCATGCGGTGGCTGTGATGCCCAAGCACGAGGTCAGCGCCGGAATCCACCGCCAGACGGCCCATCTTAATCTGATTCTGCGTGGGCGAGTAGTCCTTTTCGTTGCCCCAGTGGAAGCTGACAATGACAATCGGGTACTGTTCCTTCGCGGCGGCAATGTCTTTCGGCACCTGATCCCAAAGCGTGTTGTAGCGGTCGATGCACAGGTAGCTGAGCATGGCGATTTGGATGCCCTTGACCTCCATCACGCCGACGTGCGTGCTGTTTGACCACACGATGCCCGCGTCTTCAAGGTGCTGCTGCGTTTCCTCGTAGACCGCCTGACCGTGGTCAAGAACGTGGTTGTTCTCCAGCGAAACCGCTTCGATGCCGTTGTCCACCAGCATGCTGACATGGTCGGGCGATGCGGAGAACAGGAACTCGTTATTGCGCTTTTCCGACGGCACATAGGTGCTGTCCGTCAGCGTACCCTCGAAGTTGACGATGGTGAGGTCATCGGCGAGGAAAATGTCGCGGACGTTCGCAAGGGCGAAGTTGTAGTCGTTATCGTGCTTCTTCAGCTCATTCATCCAGATGTTGGTGGACTTTCGGCTGTCTCCGCCGACGGTGAAGTCCCCCGTTGCGGTCAGCGTGATGAGAATCGAACCGTCCTCCTCGTAGATGGAGACAGGCTCATTATTCTCGTCGAGCAGGATGTCGTCTGCGTTGCCCGGCTGACTGTATGTGTTTTTGACCACATCGGGGTCAGCGTCGGAGAGAATGTCATCGAGGTCGAAGTCGTCCTCGGCGGCAACGAGTCCGGGGAGCAGCAGGAGCATCAGCAGCAGGGCTGTTATTCGGCGCATTTTGGAACCTCCATGGTAAAGTAGTAGCCTTTTTTTGCGGAAAACTGGGTTTTCCCAATAAGCACGCGGGAGAAGTATGCAAGTGCGCTCAACTCAATCGCGAAAAAGGGTCAAGGGGCAACGCCCCTTGCGTTTCCCTTACTTCCCGCACTTGTCGACAAACTCGCTCATGCGCTCAAGCGCAATGTTCAGCTTCTCCACGCCCGTGGCATAGGAGCAGCGGATGTGCCCCTCGCCGCACTCGCCAAACGCGGTGCCGGGGACAGTCGCGATTTTGTACTCGTTCAGCAGCCGCTCACAGAACGTCTCGCTGTCCAAGCCCGTCTTTTTGATGCTGGGGAAAACGTAGAATGCGCCCAGCGGCTCGAAGCAGTCCAACCCCATCTTGCGGAACGAATCCACCATCAGGCGGCGGCGGCGGTCGTAGCTGTCGCGCATCCGGCGCACATCCTCATAGTCGTTCGCGCGCCCGGCCTGCAGGGCTTCCAGCGCGGCAACCTGCCCCATGCGCGGCGCGCAGAGAATCGAATACTGATGGATTTTCAGCATGACCGACAGGATTTCCTTCGGCCCGCAGGCGTAGCCCACGCGCCAGCCTGTCATTGCAAACGCCTTCGAGAAGCCGTTGAGCGTGATGGTGTACTGCCACATGTCCGGCAGGGACGCGAAGGAGATGTGCGTGCGGTCGCCGTAGGTCAATTCGCCGTAGATTTCGTCGCTGATGACCAGAATCCCCGTTTCGCGGACGACCTGTGCGATTTTCTCCAAGTCGGCTTTTTCCATGATGCCGCCGGTGGGGTTGTTCGGGTAGGGGAGAATCAGGCACTTTGTGCGCGGCGTGATGGCAGCGCGGAGGGCTTCGGGGGTCAGGCGGAACTCGGTGTCCGCCGTCGTCTCCACGCCGACGGGCGTGCCGCCCGCGAAAATCACCGACGGGCTGTACGAAACATAGCTCGGCTGCGGCACAAGCACCTCATCGCCCGGCCCAACCAGTGCACGCAGGGCAATATCAATCGCCTCCGACGCGCCGACTGTCACCATGATTTCGGTCTTGGGGTTGTAGTCGGTGTGGAAGCGCTCGGAGAGGTACTCGCTGATTTCCCTGCACAATTCCGGCAGACCGCGGTTGCCCGTGTACTGCGTGCCGCCGTCGATGATGGAGTTGATGGCGGCGTTGCGGATGTGATAAGGGGTGACGAAATCGGGTTCGCCCACGCCAAGGGAGATGGCGTCCTTCATTGTTGCGGCAATATCGAAGAAACGGCGGATGCCGCTGGGCGGAACGGCGGCGATGGCTTGGTTGATATAGCGGTCGTAATTCACGGCGAGACCACCAGCCTGTTGTCAGATTGGCTGCCGTCGAAGATGACGCCCTCTTCCTTGTAGCGCTTGAGGACGAAGGACGTTTGCGTGCCCGTGACCATTTCCAGCGTAGACAGCTTGCTGGATACGAACAGCGCCAGTTCCTTCAGGCTCTTGGCTTCCACCAGCACCAGCAGGTCGTAGCCGCCGCTCATCAGATAGACGCTCTTGACCTCCTCGAAGCGGTAAATCCGGCGTGCCACAGCGTCAAAGCCCATGTCGCGCTGCGGCGTCACGCTGACCTGAATCATCGCTTCCACGCGCTCACGGTCGGTCAAATCCCAGTTGATGGTGGGCGCGTAGTGCAGGATGACGCGTCGGCGTTCCAGACTGTCAATTGTTTCCGCGACTTCCTCGGTGGACACGCCCAGCATCACCGCCAGCTTTTCCAGCGGCAGACGGCAGTCCTCCCGGAGCAGGTCAAGCACCTGCGTTTCCAGTCGTGTCATAGCGTTCCCTTCCTTTCGGCAGAAAAATATACATTCTTATTTTACACCTATTTCGCGGTGTGCGCAAGGGAAAGTTGTAAAAAGTACGCGGAATAAGCAGCGCATTACCCAAACAACATCATCCCTGCCCGTGCCGCCTTGCTCTGCATCCGAAATCCACCTTTCCTTAACGCGCGCAGCCTTGTCACTTTCCTCATCTGCGGAATCTGGGCGAAGTCCGCCAACATCTTCTGTGCCTCTTTCGGCAGCAAATCGCCGTACGCTTGCTGAAATTGTGCGGCGTTGCGGTAGGAGAGGGCAATCCGCGCGCGGATGCGGTCGGGGGTGCGCAGTGCAGTCAGGGAGCGGCGGAGAAGCCCCGATGTGCTTGCACCCATGGCGTTCGTGCCGTGCTGGCGGTAGTCCGCAAGCGCCGCCGGAATCGGGATGATGCGCCCGAAAGCCGCCGCCGTCAGCGCAATGAACCAGTCATGCATGTGCAGGTCGCCCGTCGGCTGATGCTGGGCGCACAGGCGGCATAGCGGCGCGTTCATCATCAGCAGACAACCGGTCACGTTGTTCTGCACCAGCAATTCCGGCAGGGACTGCGCCGCCGGATTCCACCCCTGATGCCGCCATAGGCTTGCGTGCAGCGGTCGCCCGTCCGCATCCACAATCCGCGCGTCGCTGTGGACGAGAATCGGCGTATCCGCCCCGAAACGCGCTTCTGCGTCGGACAGGGCGGCTTGCAGGCGCGTCAGCTTGTCTGGATGCCAAATGTCGTCTTGGTCGCACAGGGCGACAGGTGCGCCGGAATCCGCCGCTTCCCGCATCAGCGCAAAGAATCCGCCGACCGCGCCGAGGTGCACCCCACTGGTGGGCGATAGACGGAAGCGCGCGTCCTGATGGCATTGGGCGGCAAGCAGCGCGGGCGTGTCATCCGCTGAACCGTCGTCGCGCAGGATCGCCGTGAAGGAAACCGCCTGCGCACACAGGGACGACAGCTGCGCCGGGAGGTACGCCGCGCCGTTGTACGCCGTCAACAGCACGAGCGGCGGCTTGCGCGTTACCATTTCCAGCCCCACTTGTTGAAGTAGCGGATGGTGCTTTTCAGGTGGTGGAGGGTTGCAGGGAAGGTGTGGGCGCTGTCGCGCTTCCATGCGTGGGTGACGCAGATGTCGGGCGTGTAGAGGATGCTGCCGCCGTTTGCAAGCACGCGGCGGGAGAGGTCGCTGTCCTCATGATAGAGAAAATAATGCGGGTCGAAGCCGCCAAGCTGCTGGGCGATAACGTGCGTGCGCACCATCATGAAGCACCCGGTCGCAAACGCCACGTTCATGCGCTCATTGACGTTCTGCCCCTCCAGCGTGTAGTCGCTGCGAAGCTGCTGCCAGCGCGTGCCGGAAAAATTCAGTCGGCGGGCAAGCAAACGGCGAATTGTCGGCTCACGGCGGGGGAGAAACTGCTCTGTGCCGTCGGAATTCAGCACGCGCGGGGTGAGGATGGTCGCGCCCGTTTCGTCCATCACTTCAATCATCCGGCGCAGCACATCCGGCGCAAAGGTCACATCTGGATTGCAGATGACGTGGTAGGTGCTTTTCAGCTTGGGGAAGATAAGATTGTTTGCGCGCCCATAGCCGATGTTGCGCCGAACGGGATAATAATGAACGCCGGGGCAGTTCCAACGCGCGGTAAAAAGCGAGGCGTCTCCCGGAGAATTGTTGACCACATAGAGGTCAAGATACACGTCGCTGTCCACAAAGCTCTGGATGCACGAAAGCATCTCCACGCCTGAATGGTACAGCACGACCGTTGCGCTCAGGCGATTCCGCTGCGTCAAGTCCTGCATGGCTGATCGCTCCCTTCCGAATGGAATTTCTCCCTGTCATTCTACCCCATAGAACATGTTTTGTCCAGAATGGGGATGGCTTTTTTGCATAAATAATGCTATACTAAATGGGTATACAATCCCGCAGGAGGCGAATTTCTGATGACGAACCGGCTCATCCCTACGAACGCCGAACCGCTCTACCGCCAGCTGATGGCGCGCATTCGCGACGATGTGTCCAGCGGCGTGTATCCGGCGGAAAGCCAGATTCCGTCCGAGCAGGAGATGTGCGCGCGCTATGGCGTCAGCCGCGTGACCGTCCGCCGCGCCATCAGCGAATTGACGGACGAGGGAATTCTGCGCAAGCAGCAGGGCAAGGGCACGTTCGTCTGCACGCCCAAGCTATGCCGTGACCTGCGGGACATCAACAGCTTCCACGAGTGCTGCCGGATGCAGGGCGTTACCCCCGGCACGCGGCTGATTCACGCGCAGCTGTCCCACGCGGATGAGCGCACCCAGCGCGAATTGGAACTGCCGGATGACCGCGTGGTGGAGATTGAGCGCGTGCGGATGGCAGACGGCGTGCCGGTGATGCTGGAAACGAACAGTTTCCCGCTGGCGTACAGCGACCTGCTGCAAGCGGATTTGAGCCAATCGCTTTACGCAATATTGGAAGGGCGCGGCATTACGCCCAAGCGCGGGATTCACGAAATCAGCCTGCACTACGCGACGAACGCACAGGCGCGTTTGCTGGAAGTTGACCCCGGTCAAGCGCTGCTGCTGCTGCGAGAGGTTGTGTTCGACCAGCATGGCAGACCGCTCCACACGTCCTATCAGCTGATTCGTGGAGACAGGTTCACCTTCCGAATCTGACGCAGAGACGAAACCCTCTGCAACCTGCTTAAATCAATCATCATCATAGTACGCTGCCCACTGCAGCAATAGGAGAATTATCACCATGGCGAAATTTGCAATCTTCGTTGACCTCGAAAACTGCGGCGCGAAAGTGCCGACCCTCAACTCTATCCTCGAAAAGGTCAAAATCCGCGGCGATATTTTGCTGGGCAAGGTCTACGGCTATACCGACCGCTTCTCTGACCTCAAGGAGCTGCTGCTCAGCAATACCTTCACCGTCGTGCCGTCCCTGCGCTACGGCATCGCGCAGAAGAATAACGCTGACATTCAGCTTGTCGTGGATGCCCTCGAAGTCGCGTTCACCAACCCGCTCATCGACTCGTTCTGCATCGTATCCGGCGACAGCGATTATACCCCCCTCGTTGGGCGCTTGAAGAGCATGGGCAAATTCGTGCTGGGTATCAGCCGAAGCGAAGCCGCCAGCACCGTATTTATCAACGCTTGCAATGAGTTCCAGTTCTTGGAGGGCGTGAGCGGCAGAACTGTCGCTCCCGCTGCCCCGAAGAAGCATCGCGCATCTACCGAGGAAGCTGCTGATGAAGCTGAGCTGAACAAGCTGATTGTCTCCATTCTGGAGGAGTCCGCCGACACGGACGGCATGTACGCATCGGAACTGAAGGGGATTCTTTTGCGCTTGCGCCCGGACTTCAACGAGAAGTCCTACGGCTGCTCGTCGTTCGGGAAGCTGCTGACGAAATTGAGCCAGCGGTTTGGCGAACTGCGCGTGAAGAATGACAATTTTAACATGATGGTCAATCTGAACAGCGCGGAATCGGCGGAAGGTCGCCCGCAGCTGACGAAGGATAACTGGCGGGAGGCGTTTGCGGCGCAGCTGCAGGCGTATAAGGACGGTGGATTTGAGCGCGTGAATCCGTCGATTTTGAAGGCGGATATATTGACGTCGTATCCGGATTTTACGGAGCGGAGTATCGGGTTTAAGCGGTTTTCGGATGTGATGAAGCAATTGGAGAAGGATGGCTTGGTGGTAGTGGAGATGGATGAGCAGAAGACGATGCTGATAAAGTTATTATAATGGCAGAAAAGGGTCTTAGGCGAAGCCCAAAAGGATAAACACGCGGGCAAAGCATGAAGAAGAGACCAACTCAATCGCGAAAAGGGGTCAAGGGGGGATTCCCCCCTTGCAGGGTCAAGGGACAGCGTCCCTTGTGGGGTTTGGGGCAACGCCCCAACCGTTCCACGGGCGACCAATTCAAAGGAAGAAGTCAACCAAGGCGCAGGCAGCGAAGCGTCCCTGCCAGTAACTTTGCGCGTCCTCAGACGCGCCCCCAAGCTGCTCTACCCAACAACTGTGCCGTGTCGCGCCAGATGGGCGCGACCGAACTGCTGGTCTTTCAGACATAGCTGCTCTTTTCTGCAAGCAGGGGATTTCGCCTCTGCGGAGGCGACAAGGGGGCAATGGAAACGAACGAAGTTCGCGGTCGCCCCCTTGACCCCTTCGCCTTGCACATTTTCATACTTGATTTTTATCGTTGCAGGGGGAATCGCGCCTGCGGGCGCGACCAAAGGGCTTTCCGATCGCCCTTTGGAAACCTTCGGTGCACTCCTTTGTTGCTTGATTTTTACCGCAAGTTTTTAGTTTGTGCACTGAATCATCAATATCATCAATGATTTTATGAAAGAAGGATTGACTTATGGAAACCGGATTGACCCGCGAGGAGGCGCTGAAAGCACTTCAAACGTATAACCACGAACCCTTCCACCTCCAGCACGCGCTGACCGTCGAGGTCGTCATGGGCTGGTTCGCCAAGGAAGAGGGATTCGAGGCGGAAAGCGACTTCTGGCGCATGGCGGGGCTGCTGCATGACATTGACTTTGAGCAGTGGCCTGAACAGCATTGCGTAAAGTGCATCGAACTGCTCCAAAGCGCCCACGCGACGCCTGAACTCATCCACGCCGTCTGCTGCCATGGCTATGGTATCTGCACCGACGTTGAGCCGACGCTGCCAATGGAGAAAATCCTCTTCGCAGCGGATGAGCTGACCGGGCTGATTGGCGCGGCGGCGAAAATGCGCCCGTCGAAGTCCTGCACGGATATGGAGTTGTCGTCGCTGAAAAAGAAGTTCAAGGACAAGAAATTCGCGGCAGGATGCTCGCGCGACATCATTCGCGCGGGTGCGGAACGCCTTGGCTGGACGCTCGATGAGCTGCTTGAAAAGACGCTGCACGCAATGGCAGACACCGAAAGCACCGTCGCGGAAGAGCTGAATTTGCTTTTGCAGGCATGAAAAACGCGCCCTGAATCGTTGCATCAGGGAAGGAGGAATACAACATGCAGTATCTGCGCCGACTTGTCTGGTATATTGCGTCGCGCCTGCTCGTGATTACGCTCGTGCTGGGGCTGATGGTCACGGGGTTCTACTACGCTATGAACGTGACGAACATCAACGTCGTCCTGAAGGATGGCATGGCGCGCCGCGCGCAGGTCATCATGATGACCGAGGATTCCTCCGAGCTGACGAAGTATTTTCAGGAAAGCTTTATTCAGCGCGACCCGCAGGTGCAGAACGCCATTGCGGGGTACTCCGCGTATAAGGACTACAACATCCGCGGCATGGATCATCGGCTGGAAATGTCGTTCTTCTGGGTATGGCCGTGGGATACGGTGGCGCGCGTGACGATTGTGGAGCGGATTCCGCGCATCGACGGGCGTGTCAAGGGCGCGTATGCTGATCAGTACGTTGCCGAGCAGGGGGCATCCGCCCTGTATCCGCCCGCGTGGCAGAGCATGAAGTACAACGCCATTCTCGTCAAGGAAAGCGGCAAGTGGCACATCCGCAGCCTGACAGTAGTGGAAGCCTTGGCAAATTGAGAAATCGGCAGACCGTGAATAGGCGGTCTGCCGATTTTTTGCGTATGTGAATGACTTCCTTTATTTCCCCTTCGCCGCATTCACCAGCGCCGGACGCAGCCCCTCCCGCTTCATCAGGCGGAAGTCAAAACGTTCGACGATGCCAATCAGCTGACCGGAGAGAATCACCGTCAGCAGCGAGTACGCTATCTTTCCCAGCGGAATGTAGCAGAGCGACAAGCTCAGCACGATTAGGTCAGAGAGCAGGTAGACCCACTGAATCGGCAGACGCGTGATGCGGCTCAGGGACATTGAGAGCGCATCGTCGCCGCCGGGCGCGCCGCCATAGCGGACGCAGATTCCCGCGCCGAAGCCCACGAACAGCGAGCCGACAAGCGACGCGATAAGCTGGGAGGAAATCAGCAGCGGGAACATAGGCGCAAACGGCTCCAGCAGCGCATACACCGCGGAATAGCACAGACACGCAACGGCGGAGTTCAGGAGGAATCCGCGGCCGAGCGTCCGCCAGCCCAGCGCGTAGCACAGGACGTTCAGAATCAGCGCAGAGAGCGCGGGGGAGATGGCGAACAGATGCTCCAGCAGCAGCGTCAGTCCCAGCACGCCACCCTCCGTAACGCCGGAATGCGCGTGAATGTTACACATGCCCATCGCAAGGATGGAACTGCCCAAGATCATCATGGCGGCTGACTTGCGGGAAAAACCGGTTGACAAAATATCCTTCCTTCCTATTTATATGAAGATGGTTACATACTATCGTACCTGAATAGGGGCGGTTTGTCAAGCGAAAACGAGCAAAAATCCAGCAGGAAGAGACGATGAAATCAGAACGATGGTACTTCTGGAAAAATCACAACCATTTTATCGAGATGCAAGATTTCGTTCGTTTTTTTTGTAAAATCCCTTTGCATAATGCGAAAAATGCTGTATAATAAGGAGTGGAACGGACGGTTCCAAGGAATTTGAGCAAAGTGGCTTGCCCCCTTGGCGGCTCCACACATACGCCCCGAAATGACACATGACGGAATGAGGTTGATGGTCTGTGACGGACTTTGTGAGTACCTGGAATGAGGAATCCTTTCTGACGACGCCTGTTGCTCCGCTGGGCTTGATTGCCATGCGCGGCACGGAGGACATGGGCGACAAGGTGAACAAGTGGCTGCTGAAGTGGCGCAAGTACACGGAAGAAACCCTGCCGGGCGATATGTCCACAACGCCTGGTATGGGTCGCGAGGACTTCCTCGTGCGCGCAACCTGCCCGCGCTTCGGTAACGGCGAAGGCAAGGGACTGATTAAGGACTCCGTTCGCGGACTGGATCTCTACATCCTCTGCGATGTCGGCGCGTACAACTGCACCTACAACATGTACGGGCATGAAGTGCCGATGTCCCCCGATGACCACTACATGGATCTGAAGCGCACCATTGCAGCCGTCGGCGGCAAGGCGAAGCGCATCACCGTTATCATGCCGCTGCTCTACGGCGGTCGTCAGCACCGCCGCAGCGCCCGCGAAAGCCTGGACTGCGCGCTGATGTTGCAGGAACTCAACCGCATGGGCGTGAACAACATCATCACGTTCGATGCGCATGACCCGCGTGTTGTCAACGCGATTCCCGAAGGCGGATTCGAGTCCGTTATGCCCAGCTACCAGATTTTCAAGGCACTGCTGAAGCGCCGCAAGGACTTGAAGCTGGACAAGGATCATTTGATGATTGTCTCCCCCGACGAGGGTGCGCTTGACCGCAACATCTTCTACGCCTCCGTCCTCGGCGTGGACATGGGCATGTTCTACAAGCGCCGCGATTACACCCGCATCGTCAACGGTCGCAACCCCATTGTCGCCCACGAATACATGGGCAAGGAAGTCAACGGCAAGGACGTGTTCGTTGCGGACGATATTCTGTCCTCCGGCGAATCCATGATTGAGGTTGCGCACCGCTTGAAGGAGCTTGGCGCGAACCGCATCTTCTCTGCCGTTACCTTCCCGCTGTTCACCAACGGTTTGGATCTGTACCAGAAGAGTTACGACGAAGGTCTGATTGACGGCGTGATTTCCACGAACCTGACCTACCGCACACCCGAATTGCAGGCAGCGCCGTGGTTCATCGAAGCCGACATGAGCAAGTACATTTCCTACATCATTGCGACACTCAACCACGACCGTTCGCTGTCGAAGCTGCTGTCGCCGTATGACCGCGTGCATAATTTGATGAACCGCTACAAGCAGGAGCAGGAACAGGGCTAATACTATTTTCAAATTCACCTGCGCCATCTGTTTGCGCCTTTTCCGCTCTGTCGTCCGGTCGTTTCATTTAGCGTAGCGCTGCTACGCTGCGTTTCACTCCCGTTAGCCAGAACGAAAAATTCGCGGCGCATCTTGGCGCATTCTCATTTGGAAATAGTATAATGCCCCCTGCAAGTGCCTGATGGCATGACAAAACCCCGTCTGATGCTGGATGATGACCAGCGGTCAGACGGGGTTTTTCTTTACGGCGATTTCTGCGCCGCAGGGCAGGGGTTTCGCCTCTGCGGAGGCGATTCCCCCTGCATCAATAGAGAACGACTTTGGCAGAATCAGACAGCTCGTTCAGCCGCGCACTCAGCGCCTCACTGCACATCTCCTGATACAGCGTGTAAGACAGCGCATCGTGAATCGCATCCGTCATCTCAATCGCGCCGCTTTTAGAATCGCACAGGTAGTACAGAATGTGCACCCCCGCGTCGCTGACAATCGGGTCGCTCCAGCAGCCGGGCTGCGCCATGCGCTCACTGAACGCCGCCGCTACAAACTTCTCATCCCACACGACCGAATCACGGTGCACCTGATACCCAACGGTCAGGAAAGCTGCATCGTCGAACGCCGTGTCGGTGTTGTACTCTGCCATCAGCGTCTGGAAGGATTCGCCCGCGTTGAGCCGCTCGCCAATGGCATCCACCGTCGCCTGAACGCTTTCAAGCCGCGCTTCGTCCGTGTCGCCCTCAGCAGGCAGGAGAATTTGCAGGATGCTGCGGTAGCCCTCCGGCTTGTACCACACTTCTTCGCCGGAATACAGCGCCGTCTCGAATGCCGCGGCGTCGCCCTCGAAGCGCTCCTTGCTTGCCGCCACGTTTGTCTCGTAGGCGGACTGAATCGCGTCTTCCGTCACCGGGTTGTCGCCCAGCAGCACCGTGTAGTAGTTCACCATTGCACGCTGCTTGCGGTAAACGGCAATGTAATCCTCCACCGTCACGCCAAGCGCCTTGGCATAGCTCAAGGCGAAGGAAGACATATCCTCTTCGTCGCTGTAACCGAGTTCAGCGCGCAGGGTCTCACCGACATTTGTCAGCGCCGTCTCATAGGCGGTCTGTCCCTGCGCTTGAATCCAGTTTTCCGTCTCTTCGTCAAAGTCGTAGCAGCCCTTGGCGCGCATGTCCTGCTCGATGAGCATGTCCTGAATCGCGGTGGTCAGCGCAAGGTCTTCGATGTAGGCGGCCTGCGTCTCGTCCGTCTCGTCATACGCGCCGGAAAGCAGCTGTTGGTACTGCGTCAGGTAGGTGACATAGGCACTGTAGCGCAGCTCCTCGCCGTTGACGGTTGCCATCAGCTTATCATCGGTGCTTTCTGCCAATGCGCAGGAAAACAGCAGGAGCAGGGACAGCAGCAGGGCAGTTAAACGATGGATTTTCATGATAAAAACCTCCAATCAAGAAATGCGCCGGAGATGAACAACCGGGAGAGCCGGTTCGCGCGTTCATCTCTGGCGCAAAGGGGGGGATGCGGAGGTCTGGCGGGTTGAAATCTGTCAGACCTCCGCAAATGACTCTTAGTAGCTCAGACCGAAGCCGGAGACGTAGGAGTTGCCGTCGGCATCCTTGTAGATGTAGCTGCCGGACGGAGACTGCGCCAGCACTTCAGGAGCAATGTACTGATCCTTGTCGTAGCCGGGCACGTCATTCGGGGAAGCGCATTCTTCGTAGAGCAGGTTGCCATCTGCGTCGCGGACTTCCGTCAGGGCGATAACAGCCTCGCAGGAAGGCAGGGTCACAGACAGCTTGCCGGTCGGGTTGTAATTGCCGACGATGACGTCCACCTGCGCGCTGTACGCATTGGAGAGGGAAGCAGCAGAGGTGGTGTACTGCGCCAGCAGCGCGTCGCAGTAAGGCTCGAGGTTGTCCAGGATCCACGGAGAGGTGCAGACGATGGTCGCGATGACCTTGCCGCCCTTTTCGTGCATCTTGTTCGCAGCCTTCTGCAGCTTCTTGATGCCTTCAACAGTGGTCACGTCAACCATTTCGCCGGTCTTTTCCTGACCGCCCGCGCCGAACATAGCCGTCACAGCCGCGTCTGCGCCGCCGCCCAGCTGACGCTGAGCCACTTCAAAGCCGTCCACCAGGCTCAGAACGCCTTCGGTTTCGGAAGCGCCCGCCTTGTTGGTCGCCTTGGGCTGCACATAGAAGTACACAACATCGGCATCATCCATATCCTCGCAGACGGTGAAGCCCTGCTGCACGAACAGCTCGGCCAGCGCCTTGAGGGTCGCTTCGTTTTCACCAGTGCCGGTGTAGGAGGCGATGTAAACCTTGGTGCCCGCGTTCTTGCTCAGCGGCAGCGTGTTCTCATGGTTCTTCATGAGGACGGTCGCCTTCAGGTGGAGAGAATACGCCTGGTCGTGAGCAGTTTCCATGTTGGTGGCGCGCACGACGTCAGCCTGTTCGTAGTCCAGGTAGGGGTTCTCGAAACGACCCTGCTTGAACAGCGCGGTCGCACGATTGATGTTGGCGCGGTCGAGGTCAGCCTTGTCCAGCAGGCCGAATTCAACAGCGGAAACAATGTATTCCGGAGCCAGTTCAGCGCCGATGGCGTCGGTGCCGGCCTTGATCAGCAGCGCGAAACGCTGGATGCTGGTCAGGGATTCCACGCCGTAGGTCTGGGTCAGGGTGATACCGGAGTCGGAGTTCACGAAGCCCTTGAAGCCCATGATGTCACGCAGCAGGGTGGTGATGATTTCGGAGTTGTAAGCAGAACCAAGCTGCTTGACGTCGATATCATGGCCACGGTAGGACTGCGGGACAGAGCGGACATCCGCCGCGTCGCGGGAGTAGCAGGGCATGATTGCGCCCACGCCTGCGTCAACAGCAGCCTGGAAGCCGACCAGCTGGTACTTTTCCAGAGAACCGGCAGTCGGGTACAGACGCCACTGACCCTGAGAGGTATGAGACTCAAAGCCGTTTTCGGCAGCGCCGTCACCGGGGAAGTGCTTCGCAGACAGCACGACGGACTTCTCGTTCACGCCGTCCTTGCCATACTGATAGCCGTCCACCAGCGCGGTGATGATGCCGGCGGTAACGTCGGGACGCTCGCCGTAAGTGCCGCTGTTCCGAGGCCAACGGGGGTCGGTCACCAGGTCGATCTGCGGGCCATACATGAAGATGATGCCCTGAGAACGCCACATCTGGCGGTCAACCTCGGCATAATCCTTGATGGCGTCGTAGTTGCCGTCGCCCAGCACCGCTGCCGCCATGCCCAGAGAATCCGGGAAGCCGGCGGAAATCGGGTTGGAGATCAGCGTCACCGGGATTGCAGGCGTACCCGCTTTGGCGGAATCCCATTCAGCAAACGCAGTGGTTACGTTGTTGTACAGCGCAACAACAGAAGCGTCGTAGTTCAGACCGCCGCGGTACACGCCCGCGCGAATCTTGCCAATGGACATCACCTGATTGTCCATGCTGGCGAACGAAGAGGAAGCTGAATTCAACATAATCAGGCTCTTCGTGGTTTCGCCTTCGGGGATGACGGTCATAACCTTGGCGGGATTGATGGTGCCGTCTTCATTCTTGACGTCCGCAAGCGTCTTGGAACCGGGCATAACCATCAGGGCGTTCAGGACGAAACCAGCCTGTTCGGTCAGCGTCATCTTCGTGACCATGTCCGCGGCGCGTTCTTCCGCCGGCAGACGCCAGTCTTCGAACGCGTCCAGCTCGTGGTCGTTGTCGGAATCCTTGAAGTACAGGCCATCCTGCTGGATAACGCCGACGGTCGTCACGCCGATGGTCGGGCCGTTCTCGTTCTGATAGAACACAGGCTCAAGGTAGGTCTTGGTGGGGTCAACTTCTTCCGCGTTGTAGGGAGCAGGAATGTAGGTTGCTTCGGTCGCCGTTTCCGCCATTGCAGGAATCGCAGACAGCAGCATCGACGCTGCAACCGCCAAGCTCAGAATCCGTTTCATGCTGAGGGTTCTCCTTTTCCGTTTTCTCTTCCTCATGCTGCGCGAAACATGAGGTGCTGGTAATATAATAGCATAAAAATCGCCAGATTGGAAGGGGCTTGTCTTGAATGCCTGTACCCCCGTCGCAACCGTGTGGACGTTCCGTTCACGACGAAAATATGTCGCGAACGGCAACTTTTTGCCCTATTTGGGAGGGAAACGAGGGAAAAGTGCAAAATCGAGAATGGCATATACTGGAACTGATGGCAAGCTATGAAATGCACCGTATCTCCTTCCCGGCAAGTCCGCGGGCGCAATTCAGCCTGCAAAAAAAATCAGCACCGAGAAAAAATCCTCAATGCTGATGGGCAGCGCACGAATGTGCAGCGTGTTGGAAAGAGCGGGTTGATGGCGCAAAGGATGGGCATTTTGTCTTACTGGTTCTGCGTGCTAACGCGGGAAGCGCCGCTTCCCTCCGGCGGGTGCAGAACTACCGTCAGCTTAAAAATGCCATTTTCCGCAACCACTGTCGCTATGCCGTCATACTTTTCTGCAATTGCCTGAATTGACCGCAAGCCAAACCCATGCCCTGTGCCGGCCTTTGTCGTCACCGGCATATCATCCACCATGTTCAGCGGCGCTTCATAGCTATTCTCCACATGCAGCACCACCATGCCGTTCATGGCGTTTGCTTTGAGCGAAATCACCCGCTTCTCCGGGTCGGTTACCTTGTTGCAGCCCTCCAAGGCGTTGTCCAGCGCATTGCCGAAGAGCGAAAACAGCTCCATTTCCGACATGAAGCCGAAAATCGACCCGTCAATCAGGTACGAGAACTTAACCCCGCATGTTGAGCAGAGGATGTTCTTCTCCGTCAGCACAATGTTGATGGTCTCGTTGCCGCACTCAACAACCGTTCCGTACTCAATGATGGAGTCCTCCAAGCGGTCAATGTACTTGTCGAAACTCTCTTTGCCTGCTTTCGAGCGGATGGTGGCGATTTGGTGCTTCAGGTCGTGGCACTTGATTTGCAGGGACGTGATGCCGTCGCGGCTCATCTGGTAATACTGCATCTTGTTGGCAATGAACTTCTGCATTTCCTCGTTGTCCTGCCGATAGCGGGCAAGGTCGGCAATGGTGATCAGGATGATGTAGTTTGTTGCAGTATAGAGCAGGGCGCAGAGATAGAACATGAAAGACGAATCCGGCGCCGAGGTGAACACATGCCCGCAATATTCCAGCACTATTTGAAAAAGCAGGAAAACGGCGACCGAAGCCCGGACAATGCGGGAAGCCTCATTGAGCGGCGGATTGCTGTGAATCAGCCGCTTATAGAGCAAAGAAGCGGCTGCGCACACGGCGATATACACCAGATACGACACAAGGGCGCCGGAAACACTGTAACGGGACCAGACCGACGCGATACCTGTCATCCCAAATGCCGCTGCGAAAACCTTGAATGTGTTCCATGCGAGCTTGAAAATCGTCAGCGCAAGCAGTCCCATGTAGCACGATTCGGAGAGGGTTGTGTGGTAACAGAAGCTATACGCGCCCCAATAGAGCAGGCTCATGACCAACAGGTGCAGGCTGTACCCGATGCCCTGCGCAACGGTTGTTGTCAGGCAGAGGTCAATCCAGTAGCGCGTCAACCAGCTGACGGCGCACAGCGCGATGAAACTGATAAGAATACGCATGGGGAAATAGGGCCTCTTATGCCCGTTTCCCATCGTCAGCAGCAGCAGAAAAAACACCAGCGCCGTGGAGACGCGGTGGTCAATCGTCGAAATCCACCATGAGTCATGCAGCATGTTCATAGGTTTTCCCCCAGAAAGTTCGAGAAATGCTGCAAAATCTCTTTGCGGTGCGATTTGGAAATGGAAATCTGCGTGCCATCGACAACGAGAAAATCATTGTTGATATTTGACACATAGCGCAGGTTGACGACATACGAGCGGTTGCACATGATGAACCGCTTCGGGTCGAGCCGCTTCATCACGTCGGAGAGCCGTCCGCGAATGTCGTAATTCCCCTTGGTGGTGTGATAAACCAAATTGTGGTCAAACACTTCGACATAGATAATATCGTTGGTAGATAGGCTGACAATACCGTCGGAAGTCTTGAGCGCGAATGCCGCGTTCGATACGCCTTCCAGCCGCTTCATTGCTTTATCCAGCACATAATTGATGGAGCCTTGGTCAGCCGGCTTGACGATGAAATCCAGCGCATCCACCTCGTAGCCCTTGATGGCGAGCTGCGCCATGTGGGTGACGAAAATCAGCACGGAATCGGTGTTGATTTTGCGCATGATGCGCGCCACTTCCAGCCCGTCCAGCTTATCCATGCGGATATCCATAAACACGATATCGTGGTTCTCGGTGCTGCGGATGAAGTCCAGCGCGCCGTTGAAGACGTGAATCATATACGCCTGACGGTTCTGCTGGAAGTAGGTATCGACAAGCGCCTTGAGCGCGCTGGAATCGCTGCGTTCATCATCGACGATGGCAATTAGGAGCATTCGTCTCGCCTCCCCCTTGCGTGAAATATTCTGAAGCCATTATAGCATGGTTTCGGGGTTTGGACAAGTCGGAATCAGCGGAAATTCCTGCTTTTCCGCTGATTTGCAGGGGTTTCACCTCTGCGCAGCAAAAAGGGCACACAGCTTTTCGCCATGTGCCCCGAAAATTCTCAGGAAATTCCCGAAGAAGGAATCGAATTACTTCTTCGCGCCCTTCTTCTTGCCATCCAGCACGACCAGCACAAACGCCACCGCCGTCAGCGCGCCCAGTGCCCACTGCGCAATGTTCAGCGTCAGCTGCCACCACGTCGCTTCGCGTACCACGCGCGTGTACTGGCTGATGCCGTCCATGCCGCGCGAGTTCACAACCGTGTTCAGCACACGCTTTGCGGACGTGCGCAGTGCCTGCGCTACCATCGGGTTCGCCTTCGCGCCGTCAGGGCCGTAGTCCTTCAATTCGCTGATGTCTTCGCCCACGAAGTTGTCCGGCAGGTCGTTGCCCGCGACAATCTCGTTCACCTTCACCATGTAGGTGCCGTCGTACATGTCCGTGACCGCGAAGCCGCTCATGCCCGCTTCGCCGCGCAGCCAGTCCGTCAGCAGCTCGGTGTACGCGCCTGCCCAGATGGCGCCCAGACGGTTGAACGCCGTCATCACGCACTGTGCGTCCGCCTGAATAATCGGCAGCTCGAAGGCGCGCAGGTAGATTTCGCGCAGCGCCTGCTCGTTGCACCAAGTGCCGATGCCCGCGCGGTTGTTCTCCTGATCGTTCAGGACAAAGTGCTTATTGTAGACGTACACGCCCTTGCTCTGGATGCCCACGGTCTCCCGTGCGTCAATCAGACCCGTCAGGATGCCGTCCTCGGAGTAATACTCAAACACGCGGCCAGAATAGGGGGAGCGGTGGATGTTCAGACCCGTGCCGTACAGACCCGCGTAGCCTGCCCACATCGCGTCCTCGCCAATCAGTTCGCCGACTTCCTCCACCAGCTGGCTGTTCATCGTCGCGGCGATGATGCCGTTGCAGGGGTAGCAGGTACCCTTCATGTTCTTATCGGGGTCGTTCGTCTGCACCGCGTAGCCGTTCGAACCGACGGAGTATTTCTGCGTCACGCCGGACGGCCCGTTGTGGTCAACCGTCTCCGGTTTGCCGATTTCGTTGATGGCAATCGTCATGCGCAGACCGTTGGCGCAGATTTTCGCCAGCTGGTCGAACGTCAGCTGATCCATGAAGGTTTCCCACTGCGGATCATCCGCGTCGACGCCGCGCATGTTGATGAGCTGCAGATCCGCCTGCTTGCCGAACACCGGCCATTCGTAGCCGTCAGCGGAAGGAAGGTCGCTGTCGGTCAGTACCGTGTCGTCGAAGAGCTGCTGGGTCATCGCCAGCTTCACCGCGCCGGGCGTCACCGTGCCTTCCCAGTTGCTGCGGGAGTAGTAGGTCACTGTGTTGTCGCCGCTGCCCTCGTAGCGGTTCACGTCCGCCGCTGCGAACAGGGAGGTGACATCGTTGCCCGTGCCGTACGCCTTGGCGTAGGTCGTCGCGTCGAAGGAGTAGGTCGCCGTGTAAACCATCGAAGCGTCGCCGTCTGCGGTCATGCCGTCGGCGGTCGTCTTGCCCTTCACGGTCAGGATGTTGTTTGCCGCCGCGTGCGCGTCATCGGCAATCGTCAGGTAATGCGCGCCTTCTTCCAGAATATACACGCCCGTGTTGTAAGCGTCGTAGCTGGTCAGGAAGTATTCCGGCACGGAGACAGTCACCGTTTCGCTCTCGCCCGGCTGGAGCAGCTTCGTCTTCGAGAAGCCCACAAACTCCACCGCGGGCTTTTCAATGTGATTCTGCACGTCGTAGTCGGTATAGGGCTTCTGCGCGTAGACCTGCACCGCCTTCTTGCCTGCCTTGTCGCCCGTGTTGGTAACGGTGACAGTCAGCTGATACTCGGTCTTCAGCCCTTCGCCGACCTTCTGCACCTGCATATCGGAGAAAGCGAAGTTCGTGTAGCTCAGCCCGTAGCCGAAGGGGTACGCGACAACGTTATTATACTGGAAATTGCCCGCGTTCGGCGTGCCCAGCACAACGTCTTCATAGCGCGTTTCAGTGTACTTGTAGCCCAGATACACGCCTTCCTGATAGACCACATAGTGGTTGTAGCTGTTGGCGTTGGCGGGATAGGTGTAGTTCTCCTGACCTGCGTAGGTGTAAACACCGAAGTTGTTCTGCACCGGGTCAAGCTGATTGTCCTTCCACCAAGTGTCCGGCAGCGAGCCCGACGGGTTCACCGCGCCGGAAAGCACGTCGCCCAAGGCGTACAGACCCGTCTGACCGACCGAGCCGACCCACAGCACCGCGTCCACACCGTAATCCTCTTCATCCGCGAACGCCATCGAAACCGGGTTCGCACTGTTGACGATGACGGTGATGGAGCGGATATTGCCGTCGTCCTTCATGCCCTTCAGACCTTCCAGAACGCTCAGCTCGTCCTCGTTGAGGTGCAGATAGTCGCCGCTCTCATCGAACGTGTCCTCGATGCCGGCGCCGACGTCGTTGCCCTCGCCGCCCACGCGGCCGATGACGTACACCACGTCTTCACCCTGCCCCAGGGTATCGTCATGGTTCTTTTTGACCTGCTTCCACTTGACTTCGCCGATTTCGTGGCCGTTGCGCTTCTTTTCCTCGCTCACATACCAGTTCAGCAGGGGCTTGTCCACCACGTCGAAGCCCGCGCCGGTCAGCACGTCGAGGTAGTTCGGGGCGCCGTCCGCGTCCACCGCGCCGGAGCCCGTACCGCCGTAGACAGGATCCATCGCCGTCACGCCGACGAGGGACACCTTTGCGCCCGCGGAGAACGGCAGGACGCTGTTCTCATTCTTCATCAGCACAATGCCTTCGCCCTCGACCTCGCGAACCTTCGCGTTGCCGGCGGCTTTCAGTTCGGCCAGCGTGCTGTACTTGCTGTCATAGTAGCGGACGTAGCCCTCTTCGGTCACGCCGTCCGGGAGATTGGTAACGATTTTGGTGCTGCTCGTGCCGAGGAAGGAGTTGAGCTGCACTTCGCACTCGTTGGCGATGATACTGCCCGTGACAACCAGCGCCGTCAGGCACGCCGTGACATTCAGAAACACTTTTTTCAGTGTCCGATGCTTGGAGGTAGATTTCATAAGAATCGGGTTCTCCTTTCAAATGACGTTTATTCTGACACACGAAAAAACGCCCTGTGAGTGAATGTCAAATCACAGCGCCAATGCGGTGGCGGAGACTCTTGCGCCGGGGAAACATCGGGGGAATCAATGCGCGTAGTTGACCGCCCTGTGTCCGCCCGGCCACATTCTATCCTTATTCTATATCAAAACGGCACAAAAGTGAAGAACGTTTGTCGCACAAAGGAACACAAGTGTCGCAAGAACAAAAGACACCAAAATACGGCTGCCTTTACGCCGTGAATGGAACGAAACTGACGTGAATCAACGTGAATACGACGCGAGAGCATGTTTTTTGGTCTTTTCCCAATTCGCGCGGCGCGGAAACGATTTGCAACGATGGTCAAAATATGACATAATATTTCTATCCCAACGTGTGCCGTTCAGAGGCTGATGAGGAAATGCGGTTCCTCCCAGCGGAGGCGGCAAAGGTTCGTTTGGCTGCGCGGTGATGCAACAATCCCTATGCGAATAGGGCAATGGCTGCACCGTTTCTTTGCGGTGCAAAAAAATCAGGAATCCCCTTGACAGGGCAGAAACCGGGCGAAGGCAGAAGTCGGCGTGTTCCCGGTTGATGAAAGGAGTTCATTTTCCATGAGCAATTCTACCAAGAAGGGCTTTGGCGTTTATGCGACGCTCGTCTCCGCGGTGCTGGCGATTGCGGCGGCGGTCATCTATCAGGTGATTGGCGGCAAGTTCGGCGCGACGCAGCGCGTGTGCTATGACCAGTGGGTTGTGCTGCTGCTTATCGGCGGCGGCGTGGTGTCCGGCGCGCTGGTGGGGCTGAAGAAGTACGGCGTGGCGAGCGCGATTGCCGCGTTTGCGCCGTTTGCCGCCATCTGCTTCTTTGCGCACAAGTGCTACTGGTATGTTACCGACGTGTTTGTGGCGATTGACGAAAAGGGCTTTGACCCGAATTTCCTCTGGTTTGCCGGACTGGCGCTGGGCGCGTTCATCATCGGCGAAATCGCTGTGTACACTCGCAAAGAGAAGGCTGTGTAATCCTTCGCTCCACCCGCATGGGCGGAGCCTTTTGCGTCTTTTTTGATTCTCCCAAGGAGGTTCCGACATGCGACACATCATTGAACTCAAGAACGGCTGGCAGTTCACGAATCTGGACGGGCAGACGAGCGAAGTCTCCATTCCGCACACATGGAACGCCATCGACGGGCAGGACGGCGGCGACGACTACAAGCGCGGCACCTGCACTTACACGCTGGCGCTTCAAAAGCCTGAATTCGACCCGGACACGCAGGAAGTGTGGATTGAATTTGACGGCGTGAATGCCTCTGCGCAGGTCAGCCTGAACGGGCAGGACGTGTGCAGCCACGACGGCGGCTACTCCACGTTCCGCGCGAACCTGACCGGGCTGCTGGCGGACGAGAACGAGCTGGTTGTCAAGGCGGACAACAGCAAGAACGACCGCGTGTATCCGCAGATGGCGGACTTCACGTTCTACGGCGGCATCTACCGCATGGTTCGTCTGCTGGTGGTGAACAAGGCGCATTTCGCGCTGGATTACCTCGGTTCGTCCGGCATCCGCGTGACGGCGACGCCCGAAGGCGCGGGCGCGAAGGTGCGCGTACAGAGCCGGGTGACGGCGGGCGACGTGGTCGTGACGCTTATTGACCGCAAGGGGCGCGTCGTTGGCACGGGCACGGGGCTGGACACGACCATCGAGATGGCGAAGGCACGCCGCTGGCATGGCGTGGAAGATCCCTACCTTTATACTGCGCGCTGTGAAGTCACGGTGGATGGCAGCGTCACCGATCGGCTGGAAATTCCCTTCGGCGTTCGCTCCTTCCGCGTGGACGAAAAGCACGGCTTCATCCTCAACGATGAGCCGTATGACCTGCATGGCGTGAGCCGCCACCAGGATCGCAAGGGCATCGGCAACGCGATCACGCGCGAGATGCACGACGAGGATATGGCGCTCATCCGCGAAATTGGCGCGACGACGCTGCGGCTGGCGCACTACCAGCACGACCAGTATTTCTACGACCTCTGCGACCGCAACGGCCTGATTGTCTGGGCGGAAATCCCCTACATCAGCAAGCACATGCCCAACGGCCGCGCGAACACCATCAGCCAGATGGAAGAGCTGATTGAGCAGAACTACAATCATGCGTCCATCGTCTGCTGGGGCGTGTCGAACGAAATCACCATCGCGACGAAGGACAAGCAGGACATGCTGGACAACCACCGCCTTCTCAACGACATGATTCATCAAACAGACCCGACCCGCTTCACGACGCTGGCGTGCTACGCGATGTGCGGCCCGTTCAACAAGGTTGCGCACATCACCGACGTCGTCAGCTGGAACCTGTATCTGGGCTGGTATGTGCCGGGGCTGTTCCTCAATGACCTGTGGATTGGCTTCTGGCACCTGTGCTACCCCAAGCGCCTGTTGGGGTACAGTGAATACGGCGCAGAGGGGATGCCGAACCTGCATTCCGAACATCCGCGCCGCAACGACCACACCGAGGAGTATCAGACGGTGTACCACGAGTACATGCTGCGGTGCTTCCGGCGGCATCCGTGGATGTGGGCGAACCACGTCTGGAACATGTTCGACTTCGCGGCGGACGCGCGCGATCAGGGCGGCGAACCCGGCATGAACCACAAGGGACTTGTCACCTTTGACCGCAAGACAAAGAAGGACAGCTTCTACCTCTACAAGGCATGGTGGAGCAGCGACCGTTTTGTGCACATCTGCTCCAAGCGCTTTGTCGACCGCTGCGGCAAAAAGACGACCATCAAGGTTTACTCCACCGACGACACCGTGACGCTGATGGTCAACGGCAAGACCGTCGGCAAAAAGACCAGCAGCGACCATGTGTTCACGTTCACCGTGCCGCTTGACGGCGATTTGGACGTCGAAGCATTCTCGGGCCTTAAGAAAGATACGGCGCACTTCCACAAGGTGGACAAGCCGAACCCGGCGTACAAGCTCGTGAAGAACAAGAATGCCCAGAAGTCGAACTGGGTGGATAACTAAGGAGGTCACAAGAGCATGTCCAACACGACCGCGAAAAATGACGGCGTGAACCGCGCAAAACTGTATCAGCTGGCGCTCTTCCCGCTCAACAACGGCGCAACCAATGTGTACTTTGTCCTGATTCTGTCGTATGTGGCGCAGTTTGGCTCCAGCATCCTGCAGTTAGGGTTGTATGCCTCCCTGATGGTTACGATTATGCGCATCTGCGACGCCATTACCGACCCGATTATTGGCGCGCTGATGGATCGCACCAGCACCCGCTGGGGCAAGTTCCGCCCGTTCATGGTAATCGGCTCGGTCATCATGGCGATTTCCGTTATCTGCCTGTACATCCTGCTTCCGCTCGTTCCGGAAAGGATGATGGCGATGCGCTACATCCTGTTTACGCTGATTTACTTCGTCTGGGTCATCGGCTACACGTTCCAGACCAGCGTTACCCGCGCCGGTCAGACTGTGCTGACGAACGACCCGAATCAGCGCCCGATGTTCACCATCTTCAACACCATCGGCTCGATGCTGGGCATGGGCGTGATGCAGTTCCTGATTCCGCTGATTAAGAATGCGTATAACATCCTTGATGAGAGCGGCGCAGTCGTTGTATCCGGCTACGCGCGTCCGGAACTGTATGCAATTATTACCCCCATCGGCATCGGCGTGTCCGTCCTGCTGACGATTCTGGCGATTATCGGCATTGCCGAGAAGGATCGCCCGGAATACTACGGCATTGGCGGCAGCAAGCAGGAGAAGGTCAAGCTGTCCGAGTACATGGAAATCATCCGCAACAACAAGCCGATGAAGCGCTTGATGGTTGCGGGCGCGGGCTGCAAGCTGGCGCTGGCGATTGCCACGAACACTACCGTGCTGCTGGCGCTTTACGGCATCCTGATGGGCAACTATGACAGCCTGTATTTGCCGATGATGATTCTGGGCTATGTTTTCGCGGTGCCGTTCTTCCTGCTCAGCGTTCGCACGAGCCAGAAGAAGGGACAGAAGGCGTCCTTGCAGAAGTACGTCGGCATTGCGCTGGTTTGCTACATCGGCGTGCTGGCGCTGCTCATTGTCAGCAGCGTAAGCAACCCGAACCTGCTGCTGAGCTTCCCCTATAATGGCGGCGGCGCCATCAACCTCTACACGGTGCTGTTTATCCTCTGCTTCGGCATTGGCTACGGTGCGTACTACGCCACAGCGGATATGCCCATTCCGATGGTTGCGGACTGCTCCGACTACGAGACGTACCGCTCCGGCAAGTACATTCCCGGCATCATGGGTACGCTGTTCTCTCTGGTGGATAAGCTGGTTTCCTCTCTCGCGCAGACGTTGGTAGCGCTTATCTTCCTGTGGTGCGCGGGCTTGAGCGAACTGCCGACTGACGCGACCCCCTATTCTATGGGCATCAAGGTCGCGGTTATCATCATGTTCTGCGTCATTCCGATGCTGGCATGGGCGGCGACGCTATGGGCGATGAAGGGCTACAGCCTGACCGGCGCGAAGATGAAGGAAATTCAGACGGTCAACCGTGCACGCAAAGCGGCGGTCAATGATGGCATGACGCTCGAACAGGCGATGGACACCATCAAGACCACCGAAGACGCCGAGAAATACCAGACCACAGGCGGCAAAACCGCGGCAATGTAAGGAGGACATCCACCCATGAAAAGCTCTTTCCGCTGGTACGGGGACAGCGACCCGGTGACGCTGGATATGATTCGCCAGATTCCCGGTATGCGCTCCATCGTCTCCGCCGTCTATGATGTGAAGCCCGGCGAGGTGTGGCCGGAAGAATCCATCAAGCATTTGGTGGATGAGTGCGCGGCGCACGGGCTGATTTTCGATGTCGTCGAGTCCATCCCGGTGACGGAGGAAATCAAGCTCGGCAGACCGGAACGCGATCGCCACATTGCCAACTACTGCGAATCCATCCGCCGCTGCGCCAAGTGCGGCATCAAGTGCGTGACGTACAACTTCATGCCCGTCTTTGACTGGACGCGCACGCAGCTGGACAAGAAAGCCGCCGACGGTTCGACCAGCCTCGTCATGTACTGGGATCAGATGAAGGGACTTGACCCGCTCAAGGACGACATTCACTTGCCCGGCTGGGATTCCAGCTACACGCAGGACGAGGTTCGCGACCTCATCCGCGCGTATGGCGAACTGGGCGAAGAAGGACTGTGGCAGAACATCGAGTATTTCTTGAAGCGCGTGATTCCCGTCGCGGAGGAATGCGGCGTGGTGATGGCGCTGCACCCCGATGATCCGCCGTACCCGATTTTCGGTCTGCCGCGCGTCATTACCTGCGAAGAAAACATCGACCGGTACCTGGCGATTGTGGACAGCCCCGCAAACACGATGTGCCTGTGCACCGGCTCGCTCGGCTGCTCGCCCAAGAACGACATTCCGAAGCTGGTGCGCAAGTATTCGGCGATGAAGCGCATCGGGTTCATGCACATCCGCAACGTGAAGATTCTGCCGGACACGTCGTTCGAGGAGAGCGGTCATCTGACGAAGAACGGCAGCCTGGACATGAACGCGATTGTGAAGGCGCTGGTGGAAACGGGCTTCGATGGCTACTTCCGTCCCGACCACGGGCGGATGATCTGGAGCGAAGTTGGCAGCAGCGCCAAGCCGGGCTATGGTCTGTACGACCGTGCGCTGGGCAGCGCGTATATCAATGGGCTGATTGAAGCCAACGGCGGGGTAATCGAGTAACGCAGAGGCGCGTGCCTGCGCCGAAGGAGTCCAGAGGGCGATTGGAAAGTCCTCTGAAAGCAGCACGCGAAACCAGTATGCAGAAGTCACCAACTCAATCGCGCGAAAGGGTCAAGGGACGAAGTCCCTTGCGGAGTCCAGAGGCAGAGCCTCTGGGTTCACCCATATCAATCAATGTAAGGAGAGAAAAAACAATGATGAAATTGCCTTTGAACGTGGATTTTACCGGGAAAGTGGTCGTTGTGACGGGCGCGGGCGGCGTGCTGTGCGGCGAGATGGCGCGGGCGTATGCGCAGGCGGGCGCGAAAGTCGCGGCGCTGGACTTGAATGAGGAAGCCGTGAAGAAGCTGGCGGACGAGCTGACCGCGGAAGGCTTCATCTGCAAGGGCTACAAAGCGAACGTGCTGGACGCTGAGGCGCTGGAAGCGGTGCACCAGCAGGTGCTTGCTGACCTCGGCCCGTGCGACATCCTCATCAACGGCGCTGGCGGCAATAACCCGCGCGCGACGACCGACAACGAGTACCAGCACGAAGCCAAGGAAGGGCAGAAGACGTTCTTCGACCTTGAGCCCAACGGCGTGGACTTCGTGTTCAAGCTGAATTTCCAAGGCACGCTCCTGCCCACGCAGGCGTTTGCCAAGGACATGGTCGCCCGCAAGAGCGGCAACATCCTGAACATCTCGTCCATGAACGCCTACATCCCGCTGACGAAGATTCCGGCGTACTCGGGCGCGAAGGCTGCCATCAGCAACTTCACGCAGTGGCTGGCGACGCACTTCGCGGGCACGGGCATCCGCGCGAACGCGATTGCCCCCGGCTTCCTCGTCAGCAACCAGAACCGCGCACTGCTCTTCAACGCGGATGGCACGCCCACCGCGCGCAGTGCGAAAATCCTGAACGGCACGCCCATGGGCCGCTTTGTGGACAGCAAGGAACTCCTTGGCGGCGTGTTCTTCCTCACCGATGATGAGGCGGCGTCGGCAATTACCGGCGTGGTGCTGCCGATTGACTGCGGGTTCGCGGCGTACTCCGGGGTGTAAGCCGCGAAAGTGTCTGAATTGTAAAATCTGTTTGGAATGATTGCAATTTGGCGCACAAGTGTGATATAATAAGGTCGAAAAGCGGAAATAAACCGCAGAAATGGTAAAGGAGAAAACCAAAATGAAAAAGATCCTGTCTCTGGTCATGGCGCTGGCGATGGTGCTGGGCTGCTTCGCGATGGCGGAAACTACTTCGATTCTGGACGCGGATATGGACGAATTGCTCGTCCTCGACCGTGAATCCAGCCTGAACGAATGGGAAGGCGAATGGGTGCTGGTTGCGGCGTATATCACCGCCGATTTCGCTGAGGAATACGACGTGGAACAGTCCGGCCTGCTGGCTGTGCCGGAAAACGCGGCGACGCTGACCATCACCGCGCTGAAGGACGCGACCGCGAACGACAAGGAACTGGGCACGATGGTGGACGTGGCGTCCTACATCCACGACCACACCTACGACCTGTCCGGCGAGCTGACTTTCTCCGACGAGGACAGCTACACGGTCAAGAGCGCGTGGGACGAATGGGCGAACAACGTCATCGCGAAGGTGGACTATGACCCCGAAGCGTCCTACAACCGCGGCCCCGCCAAGACCCACGTCAAGGGCGACGACGACACTGTTCGTTTCGCGGACATGACTGGCGTGGAAATCGAGGACATGGAAACGATGAAGTACATCGGCATGACCACGTCTGGCTATCTGGTGCTGTGCTACTCTGACGACAACCTCGCCAAGAAGGACGGCGACATGGGCGTTGGCTACATCTTCGCGCGTGTCGAAGCGGAATAATCCCCCTCGAAACACAAAAGAGCCATCCAGCACGGGTGGCTCTTTTGCAAATTCTCAATTCGACAGGAACTTTCCGCATACACCTTGCAATCGGCGCGAAAATCTGCTATAATTGCACGGATAACCCGAAACGACAGGAGGGCTGAACGTGCGAGTGCTGCTCAAGGACGGTTCTGTCTTGGAACAGGGCAAGTGGAAGCAAACCGATGTGGCAATTGAAAACGGCGTCATTGTCGCCCGTGGGGAACAACTTTCCTTTCCGGCAGAGAAAGTGTTTGATTGCCGTGGATTTGCCCTTTTTCCCGGCTTTGTGGATGTGCATGTGCATCTGCGTGAGCCGGGATTTTCTTATAAGGAGACCATTGCGACCGGCAGCGCGGCATGTGCGCACGGCGGATATACGACCGTCTGCACGATGCCGAATTTGAATCCCGCGCCGGACAGCTCGGAGCATCTGGCGGTGGAGGAAGCGCTGATTCAAGGCGAAGCGGTTATTGATGTGCGTCCGTACGCGTCCATCACGATGGGCCAGAAGGGCGAGGGCGAACTGACCGACATGGCGGCACTGAGCGGGCGCGTCTGCGGCTTCTCCGACGACGGACGCGGGGTCAAAACCGCCGAGACGATGCGCGAAGCCATGCAAAAGTGCAAGGCGGCGGACAGCATCATTGCGGCGCACTGCGAGGACATGAGCTGGATTCCCGCAGGCGGCGCGATTCATGACGGCGCGTTCGCAAAGGCGCACGGCATTCCGGGCATTCCGTCCGAAAGCGAATGGAAGCCCATTGAACGCGACATTGCCCTCTGCCGCGAAACCGGCTGCCGCTACCACGTCTGCCACGTCAGCACGAAGGAATCCGTCGCGCTGATTCGTCAGGCGAAGGCGGAGGGAGTCAACATCACCTGCGAAACTGGACCGCACTATCTGCTGCTGTGTCAGGATGACTTGCAGGACTTGGGGCGCTTCAAGATGAATCCGCCGCTTCGTAACAAGGATGACCAAGAGGCGCTGCTGGCAGGCCTGCTCGACGGCACAATTGACATGATTGCCACCGACCACGCGCCGCATTCCGCCGAGGAAAAGGCGAAAGGGCTGCGCGGGTCTGCAATGGGCGTCGTCGGGATTGAAACGGCGTTCCCGCTGCTGTACACCTATCTGGTGGAGACAGGGAAAATGCCGCTGGAAATGCTGATTGACCGCATGGCGGACGCGCCGCGCCGCCGCTTCCGCATTGATGGCGGGATGCAGGTGGGCGACAAAGCCGCTGTGACCGTGTTTGACCTGCACGCGCGGGAGAAGATTGACCCGAACACCTTCCTCTCCAAGGGGCGCGCAACCCCCTTTGAGGGCTGGAAGGTTCACGCCGCGTGCCGCCTGACCATCTGCGGCGACAAGATTGCGTATAACGCGCTGAGCCGGAAGGAGTAACAACATGCGCTTTACCATCAAGCAGAATACCCCGCTGACATCGTGCGTCTACCGCATGGTGCTTCAGGGGGACACATCCGCCATCACCGCGCCGGGGCAGTTCGTTCAGGTGCAGGTGCCGGGCTTCTACCTGCGCCGCCCGATTTCCGTCTGTGAGTGGGACAGTGAGACGCTGACGCTGGTCTACAAGGTCGTCGGCAACGGCACGGACGCCATGTGCCGCATGAGTCCCGGCACGGAACTCGATTTGCTGACCGGACTGGGCAACGGCTTCGACATCACCCGCTGCGGGGAGCGTCCGCTGCTGATTGGCGGCGGCGTAGGGCTTCCGCCGATGGTGGGGCTGTGCCGCTGCCTTATGCAAGCGGGCAAGCAACCGACCGTGCTGGCAGGGTTCAACACGGCAGACGAGGTGTTCCTGCGCGAGGATGTGGAGAAGCTCGGCGCGCCGTTTGTGCTGGCGACGATGGACGGGTCAGCGGGCATCAAGGGACTTGTGACCGACGCGCTGCCGGAAATCGACTTCACCGACATCTGCGCGTGCGGGCCGCTGCCGATGCTCAAGGCGATTATGAACGCGGACGACCATCCGGCACAGCTGTCCTTCGAGGAGCGCATGGGCTGCGGCTTCGGCGCGTGCATGGGCTGCACGGTCAAGGTCAAGGGCGGCTACAAGCGAATCTGCAAGGACGGCCCGGTGCTGGTGCGAGAGGAGGTCATCTGGTGAGCAGCAGGGATTTGCGCGTTACCCTGTCCGGCGTGACGCTGGACAACCCGGTCATTCCCGCCAGCGGCACATACGGCTTCGGGCAGGAATTCACCCCGTATTACGACATCAACATCTTAGGCAGCCTGTCCTTCAAGGGTACAACGGCGGAAAGCCGCTTCGGCAACCCAACGCCGCGCATTGCGGAATGCCCGAACGGGATGCTGAACTCCGTCGGCCTGCAGAATCCCGGTGTGGAGCACGTCATCGCGCACGAACTGCCCGCCCTGCGGAAAATCTTCCATAAGCCGATTATCGCCAACATCAGCGGTTTTTCGGTGGAGGAATACGTTCATTGCGTCGAGCTGCTGACGAAGGAAGAACAGGTCGAAATTCTCGAAATCAACATCTCCTGCCCGAACGTGCGGCACGGCGGCATGGCGTTCGGTACGAACCCCGACGCGGCGGCGGAAATCACCCGCGCCGTCAAGCAAGTGGCGACGAAGCCTGTCTACATGAAGCTGTCGCCGAACGTGACGGACATTGTGTCCATCGCGAAAGCGTGCGAAGAGGCGGGTGCGGACGGCTTGTCGCTCATCAATACCCTGCTGGGGATGCGCATAGACCTCAAGCGCCGCCGTCCGGTGCTGGCGAACGTCATGGGCGGCTACTCCGGGCCGGGTGTGTTCCCGGTCGCGGTGCGCATGGTGTATCAGGTGACGGGCGCGGTCAGCATCCCGGTCATCGGCATGGGCGGCGTCAGCAGCGCGCAGGACGTCATCGAGATGATGATGGCGGGCGCGAAGGCGGTGCAGGTCGGCGCGGCGAACCTCACTGACCCGTACGCGTGCAAGAAAATCATCGACGATCTGCCGCGTGAAATGGAGCGCCTCGGCATCGAACGCTTGTCGGATATTCAACGAGTATAATGAAGGAGGACTTTCACCATGGCGAAGGATGTTATCATTGCCCTCGACTTTGAAAACAAGGAAAAGACGCTCGCGTTTCTTGACCAGTTCACGGGGCGCAAGCCGTTTGTGAAAATCGGCATGGAGCTGTTCTATGCCGAAGGCCCGGACATTGTGCGCGAAATCAAGGCGCGCGGACACAAGATTTTCCTTGACCTGAAGCTGCACGACATTCCGAACACCGTCAAAAAGGCGATGAAGGTGCTCTCGAAGCTGGATGTGGACATGACGAACCTGCACGCGGCAGGCACGATTGCCATGATGGAAGCCGCGAAAGAGGGCTTGACGAAGGAAGACGGCACCTGCGGCGTGCTGCTGGCGGTGACGCAGCTGACCTCGACGAGTGAGGAGCGGATGCAGCAGGAGCTGCTCATCAACGCGACGATGCCGGAGACGGTGAAGAAGTACGCACAGAACGCGAAAGCGGCGGGGCTGAGCGGCGTAGTCTGCTCGCCGCTGGAAGCTGCCTTGGTGAAGGAAGCCTGCGGGCAGGATTTCCTGACGGTGACGCCGGGCATTCGCTTTGCCGACGGCGACGTGGGGGATCAGGTGCGCGTGATGACGCCGGCAAAGGCGCGGCTGGGCGGCAGCGACTACATTGTGGTCGGGCGACCGATTACGGCGGCGGCGGATCCGGTGGCGGCATACGAACGGTGCGTGAAGGAATTCTTGGGCGAGTAAGCTGAGGTTCCTTTTGCAACTGATTGATATTGTTGCAGTGGAATCGCCTCTGCGGAGGCGACCAAAGGGCAATGAAAACAGACGAAGTCTGCGATCGCCCTTTGGAAACCTTCGGTGCCGCTACTTTTGGGGTTTCCCATGCTCAATTTGAACCGAAGGTTCATAGGATAAACACGCGGGCACTGCCTGAAAGTGTCACCAACTGAATCGCGAAAAGGGTGTCGAGAGGGTCGAAGACCCTTCGCGGGTGCAGGGCAGAGCCCTGCCGGAGTCCAGAGGCAGAGCCTCTGGCGTCTCCCTATAAGTAAGAAAGGAAGTATTGCTCTATGAATCAGAATGTCGAAAAGATGATTGCGAAGGATTTGCTGTCGATTTCCGCGGTGTTTCTGCGGCCGGATGAACCGTTCACTTGGGCGAGCGGGATTAAGTCGCCGATTTACTGCGACAACCGCCTGACGCTGACTGCGCCTGCCGTCCGCACGGACGTGGAAACGGCGCTGAAGGCGGTCATCGAGGAGTATTACCCGGATGTGGAGGTGCTGATGGGCACGTCCACGGCGGGCATTGCACACGCTGCCATCACCGCGCACCTGATGAACCTGCCGATGGGCTATGTCCGTTCGGGCCACAAGGATCACGGGCGCGGCAACCAGATCGAGGGCAAGCTGGAAAAGGGACAGAAGGTCGTTGTCGTCGAAGACCTGATTTCCACCGGCGGCTCTGTGCTGGAGGTCGTGGACGTGCTGCGCGAAGCCGGCGCGGATGTGCTCGGCGTTGCGTCTATCTTCACCTACGGAATGCAGAAGGGGCTTGACCGTCTGGCGGCGGCGAACGTCATCAACCACAGCCTGTCCAACTTCGACACGCTGTGCGAAGTCGCGGCGGAAGAAGGGTACATCAAGCCTGAAGACATTGCCCGCCTGAAGAAGTTCCGTCAGAATCCCTCGGACGAGAGCTGGATGAACGGGTAATACGCTTCTCAGCGTTCGCTGAAAATCGTATTGGAATGCCAACCAAAGGAGGAAACCACATGCTGGATATTCAGCACCTGACGCGCCGGTATCAAAATAAGCTGGCGGTGTCGGATTTGTCCCTGACCTTCGAGACGGGGAAAACGTATGCGCTGCTTGGCCCGAACGGAAGCGGCAAGACGACGCTGATGAAGATGATTGCCGGGCTGACGAAGCAGACCAGCGGCGAAATCACGCTCGATGGCATCCCGGTCGGGCCGGAAACGAAGAAGCACATTGCCTACATGCCGACGGAAAGCTACTTCTACTCCTACATGAGCATCGCGGACGCAGGCAAGTACTATGCGGATTTCTTCGAGGACTTCGATGAAAGGCGGTACGAGGAAGCCCTTCAGCGCATGGAGCTGAACCCGAAGGACAAGATTCGCACGCTCTCCTCCGGCATGAACGCCAAAGTCCGCCTTGCGCTCACCCTCAGCCGCGACGCACAGGTGATGATGTTTGACGAACCGCTCAACGGGGTGGACATCCTCACGCGCAAGCAGGTGGTGGACGAAATCATCCGCAACCGCGAAAACGGACGTACCATGATTATCTCCACCCACTTGGTGGACGAGCTGAATGCGTATATCGATGTCGCCATCTTCATGAAGAACGGCGTCTTGGAGCGCATCGGCGACCGCGCGGCGCTGGAAGAAAAGCATGGCTCGCTGACGAACCTGTATCTGTCGATTTACGGCGGAAAGGAGGAAGAAAAGCATGTGGAAGCTGCTCAAGTATGAGTTCCGCCGCGCCCGCACGTCGCTGCTGACGGTGCTGGGCGTGATTGCGGTCTTGGAAATGTACTTCCTCATTTCGCTGGGCGTTGACCATATGGAGCACGTCGTCATTGCGGCGGTGCTGATGATGTTTGCGAGCTACGGCGCGGCGGTGTACATTTTCGTCCGCGGCGTGGCAAGCTATGCGAGTGAACTGAAAGCAAAAAGCGCGTATCTCATCTTTATGACGCCCAATTCCGGGCTGAAAATCATGGGCAGCAAGTACCTGTACACGTTTGTCAACGGCATCCTGCTGGGCGGCGTGTGCGGCGCACTGGGCGCGCTGGATTTGTCGCTCATTATGATGCACGAGGACGACTGGCAGAGCTTCCTGCGCATGATGGACATCTTCCTGCGGGTGAATCAGGGCGTTCAGACCGGACAGATTGTGCTGGCGGTTGCGTTCTATCTGGTGTTGATGCTGCTGTCGCTGCTGACGTTCTTTGCGATGGCGTATTTCGCCATCACCCTCAGCCACACCCTCTTCCGCGACAAGAAGTGGCGGACGTGGGTCGCGCTGCTGATTTTCGTCGGCGTGTACTGGGGGCTGAGCTATTTGCAGGGGCTGCTGCCGAACCCGGTGGAAAACCTCGTCTTTAACACGATGTATGACCCGAACGCGGAAATCACGGTAACGACGTTTGCGGACATGATTCCGCAGATGGTGCCGTATGCCCTCTACGACTTGGCGATTGTACTGCTGAGTCTGTTCGGGTGCGGCTGGATGCTGGACAAAAAGGTATCCCTCTGATAGATAGAAAGGGGTTTTGCGCTTGCGTCATTTGATTGACATTACTGATTTGTCGGTGGACGAAATCGAGAGCATTCTGGATCTGGCGGACAAAATGAAGGCGAATCCGGCGGCATACCGCGACACGATGCACGGGCGGATTCTGGCGACGCTGTTCTTCGAGCCGAGTACGCGCACGCGGCTTTCGTTTGAATCGGCGATGCTGTCGCTGGGCGGCAGCGTGCTGGGCTTCTCGTCGGCGGATACGTCGTCGGCGACGAAGGGCGAAAGCCTGATGGACACCATTCACACGGTCAGCTGCTACTGCGACATCATTGCGATGCGCCACCCGAAGGAGGGCGCGCCGATGGCGGGAACGCTGACCTCGCGCGTGCCGATTATCAACGCGGGCGACGGCGGACACAATCACCCGACGCAGACGCTGACCGATCTGCTGACGATTCGCACGGCGCGCGGAAAACTGGGGCATGTGACCATCGGCATGTGCGGCGACTTGAAATTCGGGCGCACGGTGCACAGCCTGATTGGCGCCATGAGCCGCTATCCGGGCGTGGAGTTCGTGCTGATTTCGCCGCCGGAACTGCGCGTGCCGGCATACATCACGCAGAAGCTGGCGGACGACGGCATTCCCTTCCGCGAGGTGGAGACGATGGAGGAGGTTATGCCCGAACTGGACGTGCTGTACATGACGCGCGTGCAGAAGGAACGCTTCTTCAACGAGGCGGACTACATTCGCCTGAAGGACACCTACATCCTTGACCCGGACAAGCTGAAAACGGCAAAGCCCGATATGGCGATCCTGCACCCGCTGCCCCGCGTGAACGAGATTTCCACCAAGGTGGACGCTGACCCGCGCGCCATGTACTTTGAGCAGGTGCGCAACGGGCGTTTTGTGCGCATGGCGCTGATTTCGACGCTGTTGGAGGGATTGTATGAAGATTGACGCGATTCACCGCGGCATTGTGCTTGACCACATCAAGGCGGGCCGCGCGATGGACATTTACCGCTATCTGCATCTGGACGAGCTGCAATGCCCGGTCGCTATCATCAAAAATGCCCGCAGCGAAGCCATGGGGCTGAAGGACATCATCAAGATTGACGACGAAATCGACATTGATTTGGACGTCGTGGGCTTTGTTGATCCCGGCACGACGGTGAACGTCATCAAAGACGGCGTAGTGGTGGAAAAGAAGCGCCTGGAGCTTCCCGAACGCTTGGTGAACGTCATCCGCTGCAAGAACCCGCGCTGCATCACGACCGTCGAGCCTTCCCTCGACCAAGGCTTCCGCCTGACCGACCGCGCCCGCCGCATCTACCGCTGCATCTACTGCGACGCAGAAAGAAAGCCGAAGTAAGGGGGAGGCGAAGGGGCGTTGCACCTTAAACCCCACCAGAGGCTCTGCCTCTGGACTCCGCAAGGGAGAATGAAACGGGACGAAGTCCCCTCCCTTGACCCTTCCGCGCGATTGGGTTGGTGACACTCTCAGGCGATGCCCGCGTGTTTATCCGGGAGACCCTTGCGAATTGTAACAATTTCCAGCCCATTCTTGCGAAAACACAGGAAATATGCTATGATACTCCTACCACAAGGAGGTCATCATGAAGAAATTGCTTGCATTGGCAGCTGCCATCACCCTGCTCTGCACCGCCGCCCTCGCGGAATTCGACTTCTACGCCCTCAAGGACACCCCCGACACCATGACCTATACTGTTCCCGGTACGGCGGACACGGTCGTGCGACCGGCGCTTGCCCCCTATCAGGGCGAATTCGGCGAGGATGAACTCGTCGCGTACCTTGATTATATCATCCTCCCCGATGAAGAGGTCGCGACGTTCCGGCTTTGCTTGTCACTTTCGATGTTCGATTCCTTTCAGGCGGATGAAGTGCGCGTGACAGTAGACAAAAAGTGCTACACGTTCGCCGTCAAACCCGCCATCACCGACTACGACGGGATTTACATGGAGGACTACACGCTTGTGCTGTCCAGCGAGAGTTTTTCCATCGTAACGGCGCTGTCGAAGGTGAAAAACGCCACGACGATGCAGGTCGTATTCGTCAACACGATGGACGGCGCAGAGCGGGCAGGCAGCGTGGAGATTCCCAGCGCGGACGTGAAAACCCTGCTGACCCGCTACAATGACTTAGGCGGCAGCAAGCAGGATTTGTCCGTGCTGATGGACAAGTACCCCTGCACGGTGGAAAAAGCGAAATAAGCCACGGTAACAGCACAAAAAGTCCCCCGACTTGCGTTGACAGGTCGGGGGATTGTGTTTGTGATGGGGATAGGTGTGGGATAGTGTTATCCCTCCATCGATACGCCGCTGAGCGCCGCCAGTTCCTCCAGCTTATCCAGCGGGAAAGGCGGGCAGGCGAGCGGCTTCGACGCCAGCGACATCAGCAGCAGCGGGTTATCATCCGCCGCGACGCGGTTGGCGTGAATCGTGCCGCACATCCGACAGCGGTGGAGCAGCGCCCATTCGCCGTTTTTGTGCACCCACACGCCGATGGGTTCCATCAGCGCGCCGCAGTCGGCTTCGCGGTCGCCGGGGGCGTTGTCAAGGTGAACGGAGCACAGGCAGTAAGGGCAATGGTTGCGGTGGTCGCTGCCCGCGCCTTCGGGAACGACGAGCCGCCCGCAGTGCTTGCAGGTGAAGGCATCGTCGCAGGGGTGGGTCTTGTAGTAGTGCTTATCGTAGAGTTTCCGCTTGTTTTCGCGGTTCATGGGGAAATTCCTCCTGATATTCGGCGTTGATGAGGGAACAAGTGCTTCATCAGCCGGGAGGAATGCGATCAGCGCAAACCTCCCGGTTTACGCCGATGCCGATTGATAGAACGAATGTTTCAAACAATACTCCTTGTTGTCAGTTGCTTCTTGTTGTTGCAGGGAATTTCGCCTCTGCGGAGGCGACCAAAGGGCTTTCCGCTCGCCCTTTGGAAACCTTCGGCGCCGCCACTTTTGGGGTTATCCGCAGTTGACTTGTCCGTTTTCTTGGATAAACACGCGGAAGCAGTGTGCAGTTGTCACCAACCCAATCGCGCGGAAGGGTCAAGGGAGGAACTCCCTTGCAGGGTGCAGGGGCAGCGCCCCTGCCGGAGTCCAGAGGCAGAGCCTCTGGTGGGGGTCAAGGGGCAGCGCCCCTTGGGTCCCCCACTTACAACGTAATCTCCAGCTTCGACGCGCGGCCTAAGAAGCTGCACTCGCTGATTTGGGCTTCGACGGCTTCGTATTCGCGGTCGTAGGATTGCAGGAGGACGCTGTAATCGTTCAGCTTCTTGATTTTGCGCAGGAAACGGTGGCTGTTGTATTCAACCAGCATAATTGCGCCGTCAATCGGGCTGCGGGCGGGGACAATCAGCGCCAAATCGCCGGAGTGGATGCGGAAGCCGCGCATGGAATCGTCCGGCGCGAGGAAGTAGAACACCTTGTCCGGCTTCGCCCCCTCGATTTTGCCGGATTGAATCGGCATCAGGCGGTAATCCACCGGCTGCATGACCGCGTTCATAATCGGCACGCGCTTGAGGACGCTCGTCAGCGCGTCCAGCCAGACGCTGCCCGTCACGTTCTCGTCCTTGTCGGTATCGTCGTCCTGCTTCTTGCCGGCCGTCTTCGTCGTTGCGACAAGCTCGTATTCCGGCTGGGGCTTCGGGCGTTCAACCGCCTTCGCCACAGCGGGGGATGCACTCGCCAAATCCACCGTCGCGGCGATGTCATCCAGCGAGAAGTCCGCTTCGGTCTGCTCACGCAAGCCGATGGTTTTCAGGATGCGGCGGGCTTGGTCGTCCGCGATAATCTTCGTTCCGGCTTCCACCGCCAGCAGGTAGCTTTCCGAAACGCCGCACTTGCGCGCCACCTGCTTCGGGGTCATCTTGGAGCGAAGCCGCTCCGTGCGGATTAAATCACCCAGTCTGCTCATAAAAAGAACCTCCGTACATGATTATTGGAGAAGCTGTGCGACGGCATCCCATGCGCTTTCGGTCAGCAGGGGGATGCTCGTGCCGAGAACGATTGCGCTGCCGCTCGTTTCCAGCGTCACATCCGCCGCCAGCAGCGTCACATCCGCGCCGTCGAAATGATAGTGGCAGCGGAAAACGCCGTCCGGCGCGGGCTGCTCCTGCCGCATACCGAGCTTCGTCAGCACTTTGTCGGCACGGGCGGCATCAGCAGAGGATACCACAATGTCGAACGTGTGGTAGACGGCGGACTGCCCTAACTGGCAGTGCAGCCATTCGCCGCCGGCGGCAAAGGGGATGTTTGCGGCGGTGAGCTTTTCGCCTAAGCGGCGGAGGGCTTTCTCTTTCAGTGCCATGCGCAAGTACCTCATTGTTTTGGGATTTTGGGATGCTATTCTCCCAAATGGAATTTTTCCGGGGCAGGGGGAATCGCGTCTGCGGAGGCGGCAAGGGGGCAATGAAAACAGACGAAGTCTGCGGTCGCCCCCTTGACCCCTTCGGATATTGTAGCGCAATGCGGGCGGAAATGCAAGCGGAGGAGAAAAATCCGCGAAAAAACGGCAAAGAAATTCAAAAATCAGTGAACGAAAAGGCGCGCTCAAACGTCTATATATCGGAGAACAAATGGAAGGAGGTGCGGCGGTGGATGCGCGCACGTTTCAGACGGAAGCGCTGAAAATCGAGAAGCTGCTGTACCATATCAGCTACGCGATGCTTCGCAACGAAAGCGACTGCGAGGACGCGGTGCAGGAGGCGCTGCTGCGGGCGTGGCAGAAGCGCGGCACGCTGCGGGATATGGCGGCGTTCCGGAGCTGGATGTGCCGGATTGTGGCGAACACCTGCACGGAACTGCTGCGGCGGAAGCAGCGCACGACGCTGACGGACATCCCTGAAGAGATGCCCGCGCCGCAGAGCGACGCCATCGACCACATGGCGGTGATGGATGCGCTGGCGGAACTAACGCCGCAGATGCGCGTCTGCATGACGCTGCATTATCTGGACGGCTGGCGCGTGCCGGAAATCGCGCAGATGCTGGACATCCCGGAGGGGACGGTCAAAACGCGGCTGATGCACGCAAGAAAGCGGATGGAAACGCTGCTGAGGGAGGTGGAAACGTGACGGACGAGCAGATGAAAAAGTTGCTGGAAGAGGACACAGGCGAAGTGCCGGAGCGCTTCCATCAGGCAATGCTGGCGGCGTTTGGGCAGATGGAGGACGAGCCGTTTGACGGCACCGAACTGCCGATTTCGGTGGAGGCGGCGGAGAAGCCGCGCCGTCCGCGCCATGTGCCGCGTCAGGGCGGACGATTTCGGCGGATGATGCTGGTGATGCTCATCACGCTGGGGCTGCTGGGTGGATTGGCAGTCGCGACGACGGCGAATCCGCGGCTGCTGGAAGTGTTCTGGGGCAAGGACTTTGAGCCGAGCGCACAGGCATCAGCGTATATCGCGCGCGATTTGGCGGAGGTGGAGACAAGCGGCTACCGCGTGCGCGTGGAAGAAGCAGTCTATGATGGCATGACGCTCTATGTCCGCTATTCCATCCGCGACATGAGCTGCGACCACCTGCTGGGCGAAACGAACGTGGATACCGGGCGGCGGATGCTGAACGAGCAGGAAATCACCGCGTTTGACCACGCGCCGGTTGGCTGGTGGACGGACAATCTGTGGATTAACGGGCAGAACGTCGATATGCCGGGGCTGTCCGGCGGCGAAACGTGGGCGGGAGACGAGAACGGCGAAATTGTCGTGAGCGAGATGTACCGGCTGGATCAGGTCGGCGTGTTCCTGTCGGGCGATGTGCAGATTGATCTGCCGATTGGCGAAAAGCAGCATTACGACTACGAAACGTGGCAGTCGATGCTGAAGGAGGACGGCACGTTCCGCAAGCCGGAAGCTGGCCTTGTTTCGTTCACGCTGAACTGCGACGCGCCTGTGACGCACTACGCGGATGGCGAGCGGGTGGTTCTGCCCGACGGCACGGCGGCGTGGGTGGAATCGGCGGACGATACGCCGGTGAAGCTGTATGTGACGGTGCGGTTCGAGATTTCGGACGCGCAGCGGGAAGCGTTCCGCGCCGAAAACGGCGAAGGGTATGTATTCCCGGACGGCACGGTGATGCCCTTTGATGATGTGGACATGGTCGGTTCATGGGTGTACGGGCTAACGCTGGCGGATGCGGACGGGAAGCCGCTGCGGGCAAGTCTTGGCTATGGCGAAGGCAACTGGGGCGTTGGCAGCGGTGTTGCGGACTATGTGTTTTCGCACGAGGATGCATATCCAGAGCAGGTGTATCTTGCGCCGCAGATGGGGGAGGACAGCGCGGATATGGCGTGGGCGATTCCACTCCCCATGCGGAAGTGAGCAGCGCGGTTGCTTTTTGCGCTGCTGCGGCAGGACGATTCCTTTGCTGCTTGATTTTGCGTTGCAGGAGAAATCGCGCCTGCGGGGCGGAGAATGGAGGGAAATTTGATGTTCGGGCAGAAAAAGAGCGCACAAAAAAACCTTCCGAGCAAAACTCAGAAGGTATTGGTGCGGCCGACGGGACTTGAACCCGTACCCATTGCTGGACACGCCCCTCAAACGTGCGCGTATGCCAATTCCGCCACGGCCGCAAGCGCAAGAATAATTATACCAAACGACAAGTGATTTGTCAAGAGGGAAAATGACAAAATCCGATTTTTCGGGATTTTGGGTTGAGGAAGAGAGAAAAGGAGACGCAATCGTGAACATAGGCAACGTGTGGAGAAAAGGACTGCTGCTGGGCATTCTGCTGCTGGTGCTGATTGGCAGTGCACAGGCAGAAAATTTTACGGTTCGGGTCGAGAAGGACATCATCGGGTTTGACGAAAACCAGATTACGGTGGAAACCGACCAGACGGGTCTCCTGACGCTGACACTCAGCGACAACTACGGAACGTACCGCACCATCACGCGGGAAGCAAAGCGCGGCACGACGACGTTCATGTGGGACGGACTGGGCGAAAACGAGGAGCGTCTGCCGTCGGGAAGCTACACGCTGCACGCGCTGCTGGTGACGGCGCGCGGAAATCAGGAGACGCAAATCAATGTAACGGTCGGCAAGGCGAAGCAGGCGCTGCTTTTCGCGCTCCGCAGCAGCGACACGCTGTATCTGGACACGGACGACTGGTTCTGCGAAGCCAAGCCGGTGCGCACGGGCGCGGTCGTCATGGACATTTACGCGGCGGATGACCTGAACACGAAGCTCGACACGCTAAAAAAGACGTTCGGCAGTACGACGAAAGTCAGCTGGAACGGGCGCGTGAAGGGCAAAAAAGTGGCGGAAGGGGATTACCTGTTGCGCTTCTACGCGGAGAGCAACCCGGCGTATGTGCGCGATGTGCGCGTGACGGTGAAGAAAGGCACGCGCCCCGTCATTCCAGTGGCGGAAACGGGCAGCATCATGCCGACGTGGGACATGGACGACGCGGCAATGTGGGACATGATGATGAAGCCGAGCGTCGTGGTGGACATTGCGGCGGTCAGCCATCAGAAGGTGTATGACAAGCCGTCGACGAATGGCAAGGCACTGGGGACGCTCCACGGGCAGAGCCAAGGCGTTGAGGTGCTGAAGGTTGAGGGCGGCTGGGCGTACATCGGCGCGTGGCAGCATGAATCCGGCGGGTATATCGAGGGCTGGGTGCCAATGAAGCGCCTCAAAACTGTCACGCCGAACAGCGATTTCGGGCTGGTGGTGGACAAGCAGACGCAGCGGATGAAGGTGTTCTATCGCGGCAAGTGTATTACGACGCTGACGATTTCGACCGGGCTGGCGGGCAAGAATCGGCTGATTCGCGAAACGGCGGCGGGCGCGTTCATCACCGTCGAACGCGTCAGCGACTTCGAGGACAGCGGCTACCACTATGAGTACGCCATCCGCTACGACGGCGGCAACCTCATCCATCAGCTGGGCTACAAGGCGCAGCGCACGAAGAAGGACTTCTCCGACCAAGAGCCGGTGCTGGGGCAGAAGGGCTCGCATGGGTGCGTCCGCATTCCGCGCGCGGTGGATGCAACCGGCGTCAACGTCTACTACTTATGGACACACCTGCCCTACGGCACGCGTCTGTTCATCCTCGATGACCCGGAGAATCGCACGCTGCAAGCTGCCGCCGTCAGCGATAAGGTGCAGGCGGATGTGACCGCGCCGACCGACGTGCCGGCTTTATCCGCCGATGAAACCGAACTCGTGCTGACCCTCGGCGGGGACGCCGTGCTGGGAACGCGCGAATACTGGTGGAATGACCCTGACAGCCTGCCGGCATACCTCAATCAATACGGCATGGCATACCCGTTCAGCGGCCTGCAAAGCCTGTTTGCGCACGATGACATGACCTTCATCAACCTTGAATGCGCGCTCAAGGAGGACGGCAAGGGCGAACAGACCGGCCGCTTGTGGCGTTTCCGCGGGCTGCCGGGCTACACCGAAGCACTCTGGCAGGGGTCGATTGAGCAGGTCAACATTGCCAACAACCACCATGGCGACTACGGCACGGCGGGCGAGGAATCCACACGCCAAGCACTCATTGACGCGGGGATGCCCTTCAGTGGCTATGGGTATACCTACGTCTGGGAGAAAAACGGGCACAAAATCGGCTTCGCGGGCTGCCGCGAAACCACCTACAAGAACGACGAATTTGTGATTGCCCGTGACATCAACCGCTTGCGCGAGCAGGGCTGCGACGTGATTGTGTACAGCTGCCATTGGGGCACGGAGTACGATGATAAGCACAACGCCCTCCAGCAGGAAATGGCGTATAGGGCGGTCGCCGCGGGCGCGGATATTGTGGTTGGCAATCATCCGCACGTCGTGCAGGGCTTGACCAGCGTGGGTGGCGCGGTTGTGTTTTATAGCTTCGGGAACTTGATGTTTGGCGGAACGCATGACTTGACGACGTTTGACGCCATGGTCGCGCAGGTACGGCTGCGGTTCAGGGGGAAGGCGTACGTCGGGTGTGAGGTGGATGTGATTCCGATTTTGACCAGTGGACGAGCCGCGGAGGGTGTGAATGACTTCCGACCGGTGCTGGCGGAAGGGGAAGATTGGGTTCGGATTTGGGAGAAGGTGCAGAAGGACACACCGTTTACGATGGAAGAAACAATGTATTTCGCGAAATAAAGACCACCGCAAAACGGGGTCAGCAGCCTATTAAGCCGCTGACCCCGTTTTTCGTTTCAATCACCCAATGCCCGCATCCACCGCGTCATCCCACTCCGTAGCTTCTTCGTCGTCCCAATCGTCATCCCAGCCCTCATCATCCCAATCGTCGTCATCCTCCGCTTCCCCAATCTCGCTGAACGCCGATGCCGGGGCTGTGCCCACGAATATCTCCTCATTATCCGCGAACATCATCAGATAATCGCCATCTGCCATGGTGCCAATCATCCACCATGCGCAGCCTTTCGCCAAGGGAAGCGCCTTGCCGCTGAAGGACACCGCCTCCTGCGCCCTATCAACTTCCTCATGCGTGGGGAAGGTGCAGACCACGTTCTCCGTGTCCGCGCCGAACGCCAAATCCGCCGCGCGCACCCAGCAGCGCAGCCCGTCCGCGTCACTGCCAAGCTGCACTTCGCGCCAGTCGCCGCTTTCGCTGATGACCACCATCGGCACGCGCGTGTAGCAGTGCGCCAGCACGTCGCCATCCGGGGCGGCGTAGAGGGGTGTGCCGTCGTGCGCGGTGCAGGCGACACCGTCGTAGTCCATGTAGGAGAGAATTTCGTCAAGCGTTTGCGGGAAGGTGGCAAAATCCACCTCAGTCAGAGAATGGGGAAGGGTGAAGCGACCGTAATGCTCCGAATTGTTGTCCTGATACCATTCATCAATCTCCCCTTCGATAATGCGATTCTGGAAAACGACGAGATTTGAGTCATTGATGAAGAAGTGATTGATATGCCACCCGACCTCCGCGTCATAGCGGAGATAGACCCAATCGTCCGCGTTCACCCAAAGCTCCATGAGGTCATTGTAGGAGTGCGACGTGTTGAAGGACAGCTGCGGCTGCGGCAGGGTGGCGGTGACGTTGGTGTAGCCGACGCCGTCCCATTGGGCAAGGCGCAGAATCGACTGCCCTGCGCTGTTTTCCGTGATGCAGAAGAGAAACCGCGAACAGGACATCAGCTGAGTGACGGTTTCGTCCGCCGCGCGCAGGCTGGGGACAAGCAGATTCCGCGCCGCGTCGGTGAATGCCGCCCCAACGCCGTAATCGAAGATTTCCTCCGCAGTCATGGCGCGCAGGGTGTCCGCAGCGCCGGGGACGATTTCTACCGGAATCAGCGCGTGGACAGACCACGGCACGTCGTCGCCCTCGCGAATTGGGTTGACGAGGGCGGTCAGCTCCAGCAGTTCAATCGCTTCATCGGTGATGCGATAGAGCGAAACCTCCGCGTACTGCGCCATTTCGCCCTCATAGCGCCCTGAACCGTAGCGTGTTGAGACACGGACAGACCAATCCGGATAATTGCGCTGGATATCCGCCAGAAAATACGATTCCGGCAGCAGCTTCGGCGGCAAAGATTCCGCAGACGCACCCGCGCAGAGCATCAGCAGGGCAAGAAAACCCGCAAGCACCTTTCGCATATGCATCCTCCATACGAGCAAAAAGCCGCCCAGCCATGCATTTTCTGCAAGGCTCGGCGGCTCAATTTCAATTACCCGTTCCCCTCTTCGTCCGGCTCAACCAGCAGAATCGTCGCGTCGCGCGCGTCAAGGTTCACCGTGGAGACAACTTCGTTGCCTTTCACGAAGAACACCTGCCAAGTGCCGTTCTGCTCGCTGCTGCCCATGATGTAGCCGTAGCCGACCGCGTCGTAATCCGCGGCAGTCAGGCCGGTCACGTTCAGCGCAGCGGCAAGGGCTTCCTCCTGCGTCAAATCGCCCTCGACGGGTTCGCCGTAGCAGGGCGCCATGGCGTACAGGCGGTCAAACAGCATCTTGTCCTGAATGCTCCACAGCGCATAGATGCCCTTTGCACTCTCCCAGCGGGCCTGCGCGGTGGCGAAGAAACCGGTGTCGGTTGTGTCCTCCTGCAGGACTTCCTGCGTTTCGGCGTCGATGACGCGGCTCCATGCGTTGGACATGGTCGTCTGGTCAAACTGGCAGATGACCCACGCTTCGCGTCCGTCGGACAGCACAACGCGCTCCCAGCGGGTCAGGGCGTTCTCTTTCGGCTCGATGAGGGCGGACAGCGTCGCGGTTGTCGCCTCATCCGTCAAGTCGTAGGACACGATGGCAATCGGCAGCAGCGGCGTTTCCTCCGCAAGGGCGAAACAGCCCAGCAGCAGCATCGCCGAAATCAGCAGGGACAGGGCGCGCTTCATAAACTTCATCATGGGAAATCAACTCCTTTTGCGGGATATTTTAGAGTTTCCACTCATCCAACGAATGAAAAACACGAAATGTTCCCGTTCACGGAATATTTACGATTTAATCCACCACGATGCTCTTCTTTTTGCCGTTTTTCTTGCGCGGATATTCACGGATGCGGGTGACGAAATCCAGATTGACGATTTCCGTCTCGCCCGTCGTCTTCTCGATGACCAGTCCGCCATCTTCAACCTCTTTCAGCACGCCCTGTATGCTGCCGCTCTCCGAGGTAATGGTGTAGATGATGCAATCTTCGCCAATCAGCCGTTTTGCCAGTTCTTTCATTTCGTTGCTCTCCTTATTTTGCTTTTTCCGTTTCAGAAACTCCTTGATTGCCGCCGCCCTCCGTCGCCGTGCGAGCAGCGGGAGAATGACGAAAAACAGGATGATGAGAAGGGGAAGAAAAGTTTCCATTGTATGTCCTCCCGGCGTCCATCAGAGAATTTTATTGCCCGCCTTGGCGTAACGCATGGCTTCCTTGCAGTAAACAGAGAGATTGACCATCCAGATGATGCACACCGCCAGCGAAGGAAGAAAGCCGATGCCGAACACAAGCGCACAGATGGCAAGCACAATCGCTGCAATCGCGCAGACGCGATTGACGGCGGAATACGCTTTGAAGGCGCACTTGCCAATCATGATTTTCTCGGCTTCGTCGCAGTCGTCCATCCACTTTTTCTGGAAGCGCATGTCGTAGATGGACGCTTTCTTTTCGGGACTCATCTGCTTGGCGGCATCCACGCACTTTTGCTGAATCAGGATGGATTCCACTAGAATGGCAAGGAACGCCGCAATGCCAATGAAGATGAGAACTGTGCTTTCCCAGCTGTCGAACGACGCAAAGCCGACGGAATACGTCGCCGCAATCAGGAAAAACGCAAGCACGAGGCTGGCGCTGGATAGCCAGAGAGCGGCGGACAGCTTGCCGTCAATGACGCTTGACGTGTCCTCATCTTCGCCGTCCCATGATGCCAACAGCGCCTTGGCGTGCCGGTACATTGGAATGCAGACCGCCGGCGTGACGACTGCCAACGCCACCATCAGCCATGGGGCGATGTGCGTACCGAAGAATGCGCTTGCGTTCGCCAAAACGCCGGACAACTGGTCAAGCCCGTATCGGGCGGCGCAGTAGCCCGTGACGCCGCCAATCACGGCACCGACGAGGGTCAAAAGCAGAAATTTCGGCAGCGCCTTACGATTCGCAGCCCTGATTTCGTCATTCTTCATGTTCAGCTTCCTCCTGCAGGTAGAAAATTTCTTCGACCGCTGCGCCGCAGACCTTCGCAATCGTCAGGGCGAGGGTGACGGACGGCGAATAGTCCCCCCGCTCAATCAGACTGATTGTCTGCCGCGATACGCCGCACAAGCGCCCCATTTCCTGCTGATTGACATTCAGCATTGCCCGGTACACCTTCAAGCGATTTCGCAGTACCATACAGCACCTCCGTCTGACAATTTTGCTTGCCTTGATGACAAACATCATTGTCAAAATGAATTATACACTTGTCGTGCAGATTTGTCAAGAGGGCATGAAAAAAAGCGGGAGAAAAAGCGAATTGCTTTCTCTTCCGCTTGGGATGCCCCGTCTATCAGGTTTTCGTCCGAATCGCCTGCACAGTCATGAAGGAGAGAAACGTGCATTCAATCATCATCGTGCAGCCGCTCACGGGCTGGAACGGCAGCGCCACGCCGAGCGCGCGCATGAGCTGCAGCGCCAGCAGGACAATCAGCACAATCATCGGCACAACGAGCAGCGTCGCGAACGGCTCCTTGCGGCGGGATGCGCCGGAAAGCGGCAGCAGCAGCGCCAGCAGCGCGCCGAGAATCAGCCCCTGCAGCAAGTCCGACCACAGCCCGAACCCGCCCAGCAGCGGCAGGAAGAACACGCAAAGCCCGCACAGCACCAGCGGCACAACGATGACCAAGAGTTTCCGCAAAAACATCACAATTCCTCCAGCAGACGCTTTTCCTTGTCGGTCAGTTCGGCGGATGCCAGCAAATCCGGGCGGTGCCGCTTCGTCGCGCGGAGGGACTCAATGCGCCGCCACGCCTTGATTTTCGCGTGGTCGCCGGATAGCAGCACGTCCGGCACTTCCATGCCGTTCAATTCGCGTGGGCGCGTGTACTGCGGATATTCCAGCAGCCCGTCAGAGAACGATTCCTCCTCCGGCGATTCGGCAGACCCCAGCACCCCCGGAATGAAACGCGCCACGCAGTCTGTCAGCACCATCGCCGCCAGTTCGCCACCGGTGAGGATGTAGTCGCCGATGCTGATTTCCTCGTCGATGCATTTGTCCAGCGCGCGCTGGTCAACGCCCTCGTAGTGGCCGCAGAGCAGCACGAGTTCCTTTTCCTGCGCCAGCTCGCGGGCGACGGCGGTTGAAAGCGTTCGCCCGCGCGGACCGAGATAAATGCGGCGGCCGTGGAAATCATCGCCCGTCACGCTGTGCATCGCGTCCAGAATCGGCTGTGCCAGCATCACCATGCCCGCGCCGCCGCCGAAGGGGTAATCATCGGTGTTCTTGTGCTTGCGGTCGGAGAAGGGGCGGATATCCACGCAGCGGATATCAAGGATGCCCTGCGCGCGCGCCCGCCCCAGAATGCTGGAATTCAGCACGCTCTCAAACATCTCCGGGAAGATGGTTAGGATGGTGATTTTCATCGCGGGCGCTTCACTCATTGTAGACGGCCACCTCGTCCAGTTTTTCGCGCACGACGCGGATGATGCGGTTCTGCACATCCACCGCCGGGAAAACCGCCTTGAGCGCGGGCGCCATCCATTCGCCCTTGTCGGACTGGAAAACGTACACGTCCACCGCACCGTGCTGGAGCACGTCCGTCAGCTTGCCGAGGGTGGCGCCGGTTTCATCCACCGCAGCGCAGCCGATCAGGTCGCTGATGTACACCTCGTCCTCCGCAAGGGAAAGGGCGTGTGCGCGGTCGATGTAGAGCTTCTGCCCGCGCAGCTTCTCCGCGTCGTCCATGGTTTTGCACTCGCCGAGGGTGACATACGCGAAGCCGTCGTGGACGCGGGAGCAGACCGCCTTAATGGGCTGATACACCGTACCGTCGAGCAGGTAGAGGGTTTTCCAGTCATGGAACGCCTCCAAATCGGCGGCGTAGGGCTTGATTTTGACTTCGCCGCGAACGCCCTGCGGCTTCAGGACTTCTCCAATCATCAGGTATTCGTTCATCTATAATAACCTTTCCACCAGAGGCGCTGCCTCTGGACTCCGCAAGGGGCTTTGCCCCTTGACCCTTTCGCGCGATTGAGTTGTGCGCGATCGCATACAGTGTTCGCGTGTTTATGCAGGGATAGTGTTAGCGAAACGTGAATTGCTGATTTGCCAGTTCAACAAAATCATCTGCTGAATCCCGCCATTGACCGGGATAATATCTGTGCGGCAACTGCACAATTCGACCATTTTCGTCAAGTTCACAATATGCAGACTGCTGTGTTTTTCTGGACTTTGAAGAATAGTAAAAAACTAAGAAATTATATTCATCGACTTTAACATACTTACCGCGAAATGTTTGACGAGCCAGCTTGCTTAAGTCACTTAATAAAACACCGTGCCACTTTTGACCAGACTGTTCCTGCTCAAGAATTACAAATTCTTCCGGCGTATAGCGCGCGGGTCGCTCATCAATTTGAGAGTTAGATGAAGCAGAACCTGAAAGCATAGCACTTAAAAAATCCTTGAAAATCCCCATAAGCATACTCCCTCAAACGTAGTCTGCGACTGATGCAAACTTAAAGTGAAAAGAGGCGTGGAAACATCACTGCTCCCACGCCTACGTTCAGTTCTGAGCTTCGTCGTCTTCCGGCTTGTGAATTTCGACAAAAACAGGCTTGCTGTTCTTGGCAGTCGCAGCGGAGACCACCGTGCGGATGGCCTTCGCGATGCGTCCTTGCTTGCCGATGACCTTGCCCATGTCCTCTTCAGCTACGCTCAGCTCAAGAATGACGGCTTCCGGGCCTTCCGTTTCGCGGACGACGACCTGATCGGGATGATCGACCAGAGACTGCGCCACAAAGGTGAGCAATTCGCGCATAGGGCGTCCTTTCTGCCTGTCGGCTGTCAGATGCGGCAAAACCGCACCGATCCATCTTGCAGAGGGGTCCCTTACTTCTCGATGACGCCGGTCTTCTTCAGCAGCACGCGCACGGTATCCGTGGGCTGAGCGCCGCAGGTAAGCCAGTACTTCGCGCGCTCGCCGTCCACCTTCACCTCAGCGGGGTGCACCATGGGATTGTAGTAGCCGATTTCTTCGATGAAACGGCCATCACGGGGAGAGTGAATGTCGGCAACGACGACACGGTAGAAGGGCTTCTTCTTCATACCCATTCTCTTCAGACGAATCTTCACGGACATTGGTTTGTTCCTCCTCAATATGTTCAGGAAAGTTATTTATATGGAAATCATATAAGCAATTTATATGATACCACGCAGTAGGGGGTGCGCAGGGTTTACCGCATTCCGGGGAAGCGCATTCTCATGCGGCCTTTGCCCTTCATTTGCGTTACCTGCTTCATCATCTGCTTCGCCTGATCAAACTGACGAATCAGCTGATTGACGTCCTGCACGGTCGTGCCGGAGCCGGCGGCAATGCGCTTGCGGCGGCTGGCGTTCAGGACACCGGGATTGCGGCGCTCTTTCGGCGTCATGGAGCGGATGATGGCTTCGGGCTTCTTCATGGCGTTTTCGTCCACGTCGATGTCCTTGCCGGACATGCCCGGCAGCATTTCCAGCATCGACTTGATGCCGCCCATCTTCTTCATGGACTGCATCTGGTCGAGGAAGTCATCCAGCGTCAAATCAGCGGTGCGGGCTTTCTTGGCGAGCTTCTCCGCGTCCTCCTGATCGAAGGCTTCGGAGGCTTTGTCAATCAGCGTCAGCACGTCGCCCATGCCCAGAATTCGGCTTGCCATGCGGTCGGGGTGGAAAGGCTCGATTTCCGAGAGCTTCTCGCCCGTGCCGCTGAACTTGATGGGCTTGCCCGTCACCGCGCGGACAGACAGCGCCGCGCCGCCGCGGGTGTCGCCGTCCAGCTTGGTCAGAATCACGCCGTCGATGTCCAGCTTCTCGTTAAAGGTCTGGGCGACGTTGACCGCGTCCTGACCCGTCATGGCATCGACCACCAGCAGGATTTCCTGCGGATGCACATTTTCCTTGATGCGGACGAGCTCGTCCATCAGCTCCTGGTCGATGTGCAGGCGACCGGCGGTGTCGATAATCAGCACGTCGCGACCAAGATACCGGGCGCGTTCGACGGCTTCCAGCGCAGTCTTGACCGGGTCTTGCGTGCCGTGCTCATACACCGGCACATTGACCTGCTTGCCGACGACCTGCAGCTGGTTGATGGCGGCGGGGCGGTAGATGTCGCACGCGGCGAGCATCGGCTTTTTGCCCTGCTTTGCCAGATAGTTGGCGAGCTTGGCTGCCATCGTGGTTTTGCCCGCGCCCTGCAGGCCGCAGAGCATGTAGACCGTCAGCGGCCCGGACGACCATGTCAGGCGTGCGTTTTCGCCGCCCATCAGCTGGGTCATTTCCTCGTTGACGATTTTGATGACCTGTTGGGAGGCGCTCAGCGTGCCGGTGATTTCCGTGCCGACGCAGCGCGCCGTGACCTTCTTGATGAAGTCCTTGGCGACGGCGTAGTTGACGTCCGCTTCAAGCAGCGCCATGCGCACCTCGCGCATACCCTCCTTGACGTTCTCCTCCGTCAGCTTGCCTTTGCTGCTCAATTTGCGCAGCGCACCCTGCAATTTCTCTGTCAAGCCCTCAAAGGCCATTGTTTTCCTCCTGATCAAAGCGAATCAGCGCGTCAATCATGCGTTCCGCGTCGTCGTAGCGACCCTCGCGCATCATTGTCCGGCATTTTTCCAGCCCGTTCTCCACGCGCTGAAACCGGGCGGCAACATGGAGCTTTTCCTCCATCTCGAACATCTTCCGCGCCGCGCGGGTGAGCAGTTCATGCACGCCCTGACGGCTGATGCCGACCTCCTGCGCGATTTCCGTCAGCGACAAGTCCTCCTCGCAGTGCAGGGTGAGCACCTGACGCTGCTTGTCGGTCAGCAATCCGCCATAGAACGCGGAAAGCCAATTCAGCTCGACTTTCTTGCTGATTTCGTCCTGTGCCATGTCAGCGCTCCTTGCTGTCAAGCATTTTCCGTTGACACCGATATATGATACACGATTTTGCCGCGCCTGTCAAGGGGTTTTGCCTGACAGGGCGAATTTTTCTGCGGACTTTTTCACGATTTTTCTGCAAATTGTAACATTCATGCTGCATTGCTTGACCTTTGGATGCGGCTGCTATATAATGAAAGGGAATAGACCACGACTTTGAACGAGGAGGTTTGCTGATGAAGAAGCAATTTCGCCGCGCAGGGGCGCTGATGCTGGCGCTGCTGATGATGGCTGCCCCCGCCTTGGCGGAGGATGCGCCGAGTGCGGCAGACGGCACGCAGATAGAGGAGATTATCGGGGAAGAGCCGGCTGTGACGGAAGCCCCGACGGCGATTCCGACGGAGATCCCCACGGAAGCGCCGACGAATACGGCGATTCCGACAGAGATCCCCACGGAAGCGCCGACGAATACGCCGAATCCGACGGAGATCCCCACGGAAGCGCCGACGGAAACGCCAATTCAGACCGAAATTCCCACGGAAGAACCGACGAATACGGCAATTCCGACGGAAGTCCCCACCGAAGCGCCGACGGAAACGCCGATTTCGACCGACGCTCCCACCGAAGTTCCGACCGCCACGCCGGACGAGGATGTGTTTGTGCCGGGACTGGCGACCCTCCGCAGCGGCGCGAAGCTCTACGCGAATCAGCAGCTGACGGGCGATGCGGACGTGACCGAAGTGTCCGGCACGGTCTACGCCGAGGCGCGTGCGGACAGCAAGCGCGCAGTACGGATTGCTTTCTATGATGGGGCAATTGTGCGCACGGCGTGGGTCAAGACCAGCAGCGCCGAAATGCTGACGGACGAGCAGACCGCTGCATATGACGCGATTCCCCGCAAGCCGGAGGACGACCTGATGGCGGCGCACGGGCACTTGCTTGCGCCGATTCCAGTGCATCCGGAGCAGAAAGAAACGCCCGCGCCGACGGAACAGCCGACGGAAGAACCGACCGCCACGCCGGAAGTCACCAATCCGCCGGAAGTGACGGACGCGCCGACGGACGTTCCGACCGAAGCCCCGACCGATGTTCCCGAAGTGACGGATGCCCCGACGAATCCGCCGGAAGTGACGGACGCACCGACCGAAGTGCCGGAAATTACCGAGCAGCCGACCGCTGCGCCGGAAGCCACCAATCCGCCGGAAATCACCGAACATCCGACCGAAGCGCCGACGGACGAAATCATTTCGGACTACACCCCCGTCCCCGCGACGGACGCGCCGACCGCTACCCCCGCCCCGACCGATGCGAATGCCACCGAAATCCCCGAACCGACGATTTCCATCGCGCCGGATGAACTTGATGACCTCATCATCGGGCGCGCGCTGGAGCAGCCGACGGGCATTTCTGCCTCCTACGAGCGCAGCGGCCGCATTACCCTCAAGTGGACGGCGGTGGAGGGCGCGAATGCCTACGCCATCTACTACAAGCCCGCATGGGGCAGCGAATATTCGCTCCTTGGGCAGAGCAGCGGCACAACCTATTCCACCACCACCCCGCGCATGGGCACGGTCTACTACTACCGTATTCAGGCGCTGTATGTCGTGGGCGGACAGCAGGTCAGTCAGGGCGCGCAGTCGATGTCCTTCCCGTATATTGCGTTGGGCGATGTTGTGATTGCTGACCCGCGCGGCAAGGATACCTCCACCATCCGCCTGAACTGGACGCCCGTTGCGGGCGCGACGCACTACGATGTTGCCATGTCCCTGCACGACGCGGACGACTACAAGATTGTCCGCACCGACCTCACGGGCAGCCTGTGCGACATCCGCGATATTTCCTTCAACGAGACGTATGACTTCCTTGTTATCCCCAAGCGCAAGCTCAACAGCGGCGACGTGATTACGGGTCTGCCGTCGAGCAACCGCATGGTCGGCAGCCCGATGGAAACGCCGTCGTTTACAGGCTACGAGTGGACGGAAACGGGGCTGAAGCTGACGTGGGACGCGATCCCCGGCGCGATGGGCTACGTCATCTACCGCCGCGGCTTCCACGAAACGGGCTACCACAAGCTGATGGTCTCTGAGAACACCGCGACCACCTACATCGACACCACGATGAAGCCCGGCGAAGTGTACTACTACTTCGTTTACTCCTTCCGCCTTGCCCAGCCGCAGGGATGGCGCTGCTTCTCGCTCAAGGGCGACATTGGCATGGGCGTGTGGCTGCCCAAGACGACCGGGCTGGCGGCAGTGTCCGCGCAGGAAAACAGCGTCCGCATTTCGTGGGCGGCGACTGAGGGCGCGAACAAGTATGATGTGTATATTTCCACCACGCCCGGCGGCACGCCCAAGGCAAACGGGCGCGTCAGCAACGCCTACGGTTACCACAACAGCGCTGTGCTGGGCAGAACGTACTATTACCGCGTGCGCCCGGTGCGCATTTTCTCCAACGGCGACGTGAGCGTGGGCGACTGGTCGGATGAGCTGGCGTACACGCATCAGGAAGCCGTCGGCACATACCGCGCACTGCTGATTGGCAACACCTATACCGGCGAATCGAACGAACTGCCCGGCTGCGAAAACGACGTGGACGGGATGCGCACCATGCTCGGCCGCATGACCGCGACGCCGTACAGCGTGACGGTGAAGAAGAACATCCGCGCCGAGGAGATTCTCTCCAGCATTTCCTCGACGTTCGGGAATGCCAGCTACAACGACGTGTCGCTCTTCTACTACTCCGGCCACGGCGCGAACAGCGTCGGCGCGGACGGCAATCCGACGAGCTACCACGCCGCGCTGGTCGGCACGTTCCAGACGTACGTCTCGATTGCGCGCCTCAAAACTGAGCTGGACAAGATTCCCGGCAAGAAGGTCATCATCATCGACGCGTGCCACTCCGGGCAGTTCATTGCGCGCGACGGCACGATGACGCAGGTATCGTCCTCCGCGTTCAACAGTCAGGTCGTGAACCTCTTCGCCAATGATGATCAGCTTTCCGGCGATGTCAGCCGCACAGCGGTCGTGCTGGCGGCTGACGGCAGCGAACTGCTCAGCGAGGAAGCGCCCGCCTTCATCGACCGTGCGGGTGACACGAATTTCGCCAAGAGCGGCTATTACGTCATCACTGCCTGCCGCTCCGAGGAAAAGAGCGTCAGCACCGGCTACGACAGCAACGGTGACGGCAAAATCGACCGCTACTTTGGTCTGTTCACCTACGGCCTGTGCTACGGCAACGGCTGGAACCTCGCCCGAAATTCGGCGATTTCGTCCCTGAACGCCGACTTGAACAAGGACAGCAAGGTGACGCTTTACGAAGCCTATGTCTATGCCAAAGTGATGGCGCAGTCCCACAACCCGAACCAAACCGCCCAGATTTGGCCCGAAAACAGCGCGTTCGTGCTGTGGGGAAAATAATGTTTCTTCTCCGCTGGATTCAACATCCAGCGGAGTTTTTATGCAGGAAAACACCGTCTGCGCGGCGAATTGTACGGTGCAAGAAAAGCGTGGAGGGCAGAAAATCATGCTGATTCGCAATGCGACGCTGCAAATGAGCGCGACGGAGCGCACCTGCATGGATGTGCGCGTGATGAACGGCTGCGTGTGGGAGATGGGCGCGGCGCTCACAAAGGGGCTGTACGAATCCGAAATCAACCTGCACGGCGACGTGCTGGCGGCAGGGCGGATGCTGGAAAAGCCAATCCCTGCGGCGGACGAAAAGGCGCTTCGGCTGCTGTGCCGGAGGCTCTACCGCGAGGGTGTGCGGTATTTCATGCCAGATTGCCCGGCGGATGCGCTCCTGCGCGTGCAGAATCGCCCGGAACGCCGCGGCGCGCTGCCCGTGACGGCACTGCCGAACCCCGAACCGCTCCGCTCCGGCACGGGAATGCCCCTGACGCGCTGGACGGCGGCGGGCGAATTTGTCGGCATGATGGACGAACACAGCGGCGACTGAGAGGTATATGAGATGAAGCAATCCCATCAAAATAGCGCACTTTTCTGCGAAAGCGACCTCTATGCGCTGATGCAGCCAGATGCGCGGAAGCTGCTGGCGCTCTCCGACGAGGTGGATTTCCCGGCGCTGCGGGGGCAATTTCGCGGGGAGAATCTGCCGGAAATCTATCGGCGATTATCCGAAATCGCGGGCGCTGACCTCATGCCGCTGTGTGAGACGGAACGGCAATTGCGGCGAAAAATGCGGATTCCGGCGGACGGCGAGGTTCCGCTGACCCATCAGCAGAAACGGTTTTTGCGGGAAAATTACGCGCACCTGACGACCTTCACGGGCGCGTATGAAGCCGAGCGCTTTCTGGGACTACGCGCGATTCAGGCGATGCAGCTGCGAAACATGACGCCGGGGTATGCCGCACTGGGAGCGTACCTGTTCAGTCAGGCGATGTGGCTGGCGTGGGAGACGCAGCAAAACGGCTATGCGCGGGTGAATTTTCTGGCGCGGGACGGGTATTTCGTCAAGGCAGCATTCGAGCGGCTGAACAGCGTCCTGCGTCTGCCGGTGGAGACGGGCTATGTGCGCATTTCGCGGCAGGCGGCGCTGCCGCTGCAATTTCCCAAAGCAATTGACCTGCTGTCCCTGCCGCTGCTCATCGACATGACCGCCCACACGCCGGATTCACTGCTGACGCTTCTGCATCCCATTGCGACGGAAAACGCGCGGGCGGCGCTGGCGGCGGAACTGCCGATGAATCAGCGGATGGATGCGCGAACGCAGTGGAACTTCGTGCGCATCTTCCGCGAAAAAGGGTATGACGCGGAAAAATATCAGCAGTACGAAAAGAATGCGAAGGCGTATTTGCTGCCGATGTTCGCGGGCAAATGCGCGACGTTCGATGTGGGGTACAACCTGCGGTCGGAAGCGGTGATTCAGCGGCTGACGGGGGCGGACGTGACAGCGTACATCACCCACATTGACAGCGATTTGCCGATGCGCCGAGGTGTGCCGTTCCGGACGCTGTATGGCACGTCGCCGTATGTATCATGGGTGGCGCGGGAGCAGTTTCTGCTCGAAAGAGGCGCGGCGACGATTGGCTACGACGCGCACGGCGCGGTGCTGGGGCAGACGGATGCGCCGAGCAGGGCAGTGCAGCAAATGCAGGCGGACGCGATGCGGTTCGTTGCGGATATGGCGGATACGTTCGGGGTACGGCTGATGGACATGCACTTCCGTCCGCAGGATGGCTGCGCGGCGTTTGAACATTTCCTGCACACAGGGGCGCTTCGGGCGGGTGCGGAGGTGGAAAACGCTTTTCTGGATGGTCAGGCGGGCGGGGACACGACACGGTTGCAGTGGCGCTTGATGCAGACGGACGCGGAGCAGGCGCGTCATCCCTTGCCCAAGTGGATGCGAAAATTGCAGCGCGCGGCGATTCGGCTGGCGCATGACCCGCAATCTATCCGCCGGAGGTTATAACATTCTCATGAAATTCTCATGAAAATGCCCACTCGCCCCGCCGAAAATGACATTTCCTGCCCTTTACGAAAGGCGCTGGTTTGTGGTACAATAGGCGGGGATTACGACGAAAGGGGCTCCTTCCTTGAAGAAAAAGAAATGGGGCAGGATTTTCAGCATTGGCTTTATTCTCCTGTCGATGCTGATTGTGGTACTGATTGCGTTCAACAACCCGGAGCTGATGAACGCATGGGACGTGCTTTTCACGCTGGACAAGCGGTGGCTGCTGCTGTGCCTGCTGGCGATGGTCGGCTATGTGTATGCCGAAGGCGCGGGGCTGTGCACCTTCCTGCGGATGGAGGGGTACAAAGTTAGCCTGAATACGGCGACGCATTTCTCCTTCGCGGGCATTTATTATGCGAATGTCACGCCCGGCTCGTCCGGCGGTCAGCCGATGCAGATTTACCTGATGAGCCAGCGCTCGATTCCTGCGGGTGTGGCCACATCGGCGCTGACGGCGCGGTATTTCTTCAATCAGCTGACATTGGTGGTGATGACGCTGCTGCTGTGGCTGAGCAACCGCGTGTATGTGGCGGAGCACTTGGGCAATGTCATCCCGCTGATTATCCTGGGCTGCGTGGTGAATTCCTTCTGTGTGCCGTCGATTCTGCTGGTGACGTTCCACCGCTCGTGGGTGGAGAAAATTGTGCAGTGGGGCATCCGCTTCCTGACGAAAATCCACATCTGCAAGAAGCCGGAGCAATGGCAGGCATCCGCCGAAACGACGATTGAGCATTTCCACGGTTCGCTGATGGATTTGGTGCATCACCCGATGCACCTGCTGGCGCAGCTTGTGATTTCGGTGGTGGAAATGTCGTGCCTGATGGTCGTGCCGCTGCTGGTCTACCATGCCATGGGCTTGACCGACACGCCGTGGTATCATGTGCTGACGGTTTCGTTCCTGCTGTTCGTGTCCGCCAGCTATACGCCGCTGCCGGGTGCGTCCGGCGCGCAGGAGGGCGGATTTCTCGTTTACTTCGGCAGCGTTTTTACCGGCGGCACGGTGTCCGTCGCGCTGCTGGTGTGGCGGTTTATCACTTATTATTTGTGCCTGCTTGTGGGCTGCGCGGACTCCATCTTCACCAGCCTGCGCAAGCGCGTGAAGCCGATTCGGCATGAGAAAAAGGGACAGACAAAGGAGCAATCATGAAACAGCAGGTGCATGGCAATGTGACCGGCGTGCGCGATACGCTGATAGAAGCGCTCGGTCAATTATACGATTATGAGGTGGATGAGGACACGTTCCTCCCGCGCGAGCTGATGCAGGTGCTGGCGCGCTTTACGGGCGTGCTGAACCGGGAAATCGCGGTGTACATCACGCGCGACGGCGAAGTGGTGGATGTTTCTATCGGCACTGATCGGGACGTGGAGCTGCGCGACTACCGCCTGCGCCGCAACACCCAGCGCCTGAGCTGCGTCCGCTGCATCCACACCCACCCCAATGGCGACGGTCGCCTCTCCGATGTGGATTTGTCGGCGCTGCGGTCGTTCCGCTACGACGCAATGGTCGCCATCGGCTGCTTGAAGGGCGAGCCGACGTTTGTGCAGAGCGCGTTTTTGGTGGAGAAGCAGAATCTGCTGATGGACGAGCCCGTCCGCTGGTACAAGACGCCCGATAACGACTGGATGCGGCAAATCACCGAGAGTGACCGCATTGTCGGCTGGGAGGCGGACGAGAAGGGCACACATGCCAAGGAGCGCGCTGTGCTGATGGGCATTGAGAGCCTGGAATCGCTGGATGAACTGGCGCGCCTGGCGGACACCGCCGGGGCGGAGGTCGTGGGGCAATTCCTGCAAAAGAAGGATAAGCCGGATACGGCGCTGTTCATCGGGCGCGGGCGCGCGGATGAATTGTGCCGGCAGTGTCAGGCACTGGAAGCTGATTTGTGCATTTTTGACGAGGAACTGACGGGCATTCAGGCGCGCAATCTGGAGGAGATTCTGCGCGTGAAGGTGGTTGACCGCACGACGCTGATCCTGGACATTTTCGCCCAGCGCGCATCATCCGCCGAGGGCAAGCTGCAAGTCGAGCTGGCGCAGCTGCAATACCAGTCCAGCCGCCTGATTGGGCAGGGCTTGGTGCTGTCGCGGCTGGCGGGCGGCATCGGCACGCGCGGGCCGGGCGAATCGAAGCTGGAAATGAACCGCCGCCACATCCGCGAGCGCATGACGGAACTCCGCCGCCGCTTGGATGCGGTGGAAAAACAGCGCGAACTGCGCCGCAAGAGCCGCGAGAAGAACGAAATCCCCGTCGTCGCGCTGGTTGGCTACACCAACGCGGGCAAATCGACACTGCTGAACCAGATGACGGGCAGCGATGTGTATGTGCAAGACCAACTGTTCGCGACGCTGGACGCAGTCAGCCGCCGCATCGAGACGGCGGAGCATACGCCGTTCCTGCTGGTGGACACAGTTGGGTTCATCCGCAAGCTGCCCCACGCGCTGGTCAGCGCCTTCCGCTCGACGCTGGAAGAAGCTGTGCTGGCGGATGTGCTGGTCATCGTCAACGACGGCGCATCGGAGGAAATCATGCAGCAGCACGACACGGTGGTGCAGGTGCTGGGCGACCTCGGCGCGACGGAGCAGCCGCGCATTGAGGTCATCAACAAGTGCGACCTGTACACCGATGAGGCGGGCGCGCCGATGCTGATTCCGGGCGCGGTACGGTTGAGCGCAAAAACGGGCGAGGGCATCGCGGAGCTGCACGCGCGCATTGCGGAGCAGCTGCAAAAGACCTACGCGCCCGTAACGTTCGTGCTGCCGTTTGACCGCTTCGGCTTGGTGGGGCAGATTCGCCCGCTGGGAAGAGTGGTCAATGAGGAATACACGGATACGGGGCTGGAATTGACGGTGGTGCTGGCGAATGCCGACCGCGACCGCTTGGTGAGCAAGTATGGGAAGGAAATCCTGAAAACATAAGTCCGTTCCCCAATAAACACGCGGACACAGTCTGAAAGTGTCACCAACGCAATCGCGAAAATGGGTCAGCAGGGACAGCGTCCATGCCGGAGTCCAGAGGCAGCGCCTCTGGCGCCTCCCCACGAAAGGAAGTTGCAATTCATGCAGAAGGCAAAAGTACGGGAAAATGTGAAGGAATACGCATTGCTGACGCTCGGCACGGTCATCATGACAATCGGCATCTACTTCTTTAAGTTTCCGAACCATTTTTCCACTGGCGGCGTCAGCGGTATGGCGGTCGTTTTGAGCCATTATATTCCGAACTTCACCAATGGCGATTTCGTCATGCTGATCAACGTCCTGCTGCTCATCGTCGGCTACATTGTGCTCGGCAAGGGCTTCGGCGGACGCACGACGTATGTCAGCCTGCTGATGTCGGGTCTGACGTGGGGGCTGGAGCGCATCATTCCGATGAACGCGCCGATGACCTCCCAGCCCCTCATGGAACTGATTTTCGCTGTCAGCCTGCCCGCGGTCGGCTCGGCGATTCTCTTCAACCTCGACGCGTCCTCCGGCGGCACGGACATTGTCGCCATGATTCTGCGCAAGTACACCAGCCTCAACATCGGGCGCGCGCTGATGTGCAGCGACCTCATCATCACCCTGATGGCGTGCGTCGCGTTCGGCATGGAAACCGGGTTGTTCTGCATCCTCGGTCTGGTGATAAAGAGCCTGCTGGTGGACATGGTGCTGGAGAACATCAACACGCATAAATACTTCCACATCATTACCACCAAACCGCGCGAAATCGAGCAGTATATTACGAACGTGCTCAAGCGCGGCGCGACCGAACTGCACGGCGAAGGCGCGTACACGCACGAGGGCCGCACGGTGCTGATGACGGTGATGAAGCGCCACGAGGCGATTATGCTGCGCAAGTACGTCAAGATGGTTGACCCCCACGCGTTCGTGCTGATTATGAACACGGGCGAAATCATCGGCAAGGGCTTCCGCGGCACGAACTAAGGGAGAAGCATCATGGAACACATTACGAGCCTGAAAAACCCGAAAGTCGCCGCGTGGAAGGCGCTCAAAGACCGCAAGGGGCGCCGGGAAAGCGGCTGCTTTCTGGTGGAGGGGCGCAAGATGGTGGAAGAAGCGCTTGCTTCCGCGTTTGACGTGGAAACAGTGCTGGTGCAGGAGGGCATGGAACTCCCCGACGGGCTGACCATGCCGGTTTACGAGCTTCCGGAGCATGTGCTTACGGCGGTCTGCGACACCAAAACGCCGCAGGGCATCGCCGCCGTCGTGCGGATGAAGGAGCAAAGCGCGCTGGGTAAGCACATCGTCGTCCTTGACGGCGTGCAGGACCCCGGCAACGTCGGCACGATTATCCGTACGGCGGACGCGGCGGGGCTGGATGGCGTGCTGCTCTCGAATCAGTGCGCGGACGTGTTCAGCCCGAAGGTGCTGCGCGCGACAATGGGCAGCATCTTCCGCATGAACCTGCGCACGACGGACGATTTGCCCGGCGAACTGACGAAGCTGCGCGAAAAGGGGTACAGCATCCTGTCCTCGCAGTTAGACGGTACGCCGTTCTATGAGCGGCAGGGCGTAGCGGAACGCTTTGCCCTCATCATCGGCAACGAGGGCAACGGCGTGAGCGAACAAGTGCAGCAGACCGCGACGCACCGGGTTCGCCTGCCCATGCGCGGCGGCGCGGAGAGCCTGAATGCCGCGATTGCCGCCGCCATCATGATGTATGAACTGATGCGGTGATTTTTCCCAGATTGGATATTGACAGAACAACGACCCGATGATATAATGACACTCCCGATGTGCGAAAAAGCACGACATCTGCCAAAATAGTGAGCAGCGCTGTCCGATTCCCGCGAAGAAAAACGCGGCAGGACGGCGCTGCTTTTTTGGTGTCGGCAAAAAAATTTGACGTGCGCGCATCCAAAGGAGGCAAGGCATGGAACAGCAGGGGACAAATCCGCCTTTCATCGTGACAGACGGGCTGACAAAGACATACATCCGGCGGGAGAAACCGGAGCATGGCGGCATCACGCGCCTGTGGCGGCGGGAGACGCGCGAGGTGCAGGCGCTCAGGGACGTATCCTTCCGCATTGGGCGCGGGGAACTCGTCGGGCTGATTGGGCCGAACGGCGCGGGCAAAAGCACGCTCGTCAAGCTGATGACGGGCATCCTGACGCCGACGAGCGGCAGCTGCACGGTGGATGGGCGCACGCCGTGGGCGGAGCGGAAGGCGCATGTGCGCGGCCTCGGTGCGGTGTTCGGGCAGCGGATGCAGCTCTGGTGGGACGTGCCGATTCGCGATTCGTTCGACCTCCTGCGCGACATTTACAGCATTGACGAGGGGCGCTATCGGCATCGGCTGGATGAATTGACGGCGGCGCTGGACTTGGGGGACATCATGCAGTCGCCGCTGCGGCAATTGTCGCTGGGGCAGCGGATGCGCGCGGAGCTGTGCGGGTCGCTGCTGCATGAGCCGGAGCTGCTGTTCCTCGATGAGCCGACCATTGGGCTGGACGCAGTGAGCAAATTGAAGCTGCGGGAGTTCCTGCGGGTGGAAAACGAGACACGCCGGACGACGATTTTGCTGACGACGCACGACATGGAGGACATGCGCGCGCTATGCAGCCGGGTGATGGTGCTGGGACACGGCCAGCTGCTCTATGATGGCACGCTGACGAATCTGCTGCACCGCTACGACACCGCGCACACGCTGACCGTCACCTACGACGGCGCGGCGGATGCGTCGAAGCTGCCGCAGGGCGCAGTGAAAGACGGCGATACATGGCGCATCACCCTGCAAAAAGACGGCGATTTGTCCCGTACGATGCAGCAGGTGATGGCGGCGGGCAAAATGCACGAAATGGCGATAGAGGAACAGAACGTGGACGAGCTGATCGCGCGGATGTACCGGGAGATGGCGCTATGAAGACGTGGATTGCATCGTGGAAGCCGTATTTCTCCCTCTACCGGCTCAAAGCTATGCAGGAGACGCAGTACCGCGCGGCGGCGCTGGGCGGGCTGGTGACGCAGGCGTTCTTTGGGCTGCTGTATGTGTTCCTGTACACGGCGCTGTTCCGGGGGGAAAATCAAGCGGAACTGGCGGAAACCATCACCTATGTGTGGCTTCAGCAGATGTTTTTCCGCGTATTGCTGATGAACGACACGGAGCTGATACAGCAGGTGATGACGGGTGGGCTGGCGTATGCGGTGCTTCGCCCGGTCGATCAGTATCGCTTCGCGTTCGTGCGGAACATGGCGCAGCGGCATGTGAATGCGCTGATGCGCCTGCTGCCGATGATTGCGCTGCAATTCCTGCTGCCGACCGCGTGGCGGATGCAGCCGCCGGAAAGCCTGCTCGCGCTGATGCAGGCATTCGTATCGCTGCTCATCGGCGTGATGAACCTGTGCGCGATTGCGGGCATTTCAGGCGCAATCCTGATGCAGACGATGGATAATCGCGGGATTACCGCCATGATTACGCTCATCAGCAATGCCTTCGCGGGCAACATCATCCCCCTGACGCTCTTCCCGGACAGCGTGCAGGCGCTCATCCGCTATCAGCCGTTCGCGCAGTCGCTGGACGCGCCGATTCGCATGTATCTGCACGCGCAGGCGGCGGGGGAGTGGGCACTGAACATCGGCGTGCAGCTGCTTTGGCTGATGCTGCTGGTCGCCCTTGGGCGCAGAATGTGGCGGCGGCAGATGAACCGGCTCACGATTCAGGGAGGGTGAAGCGAGATGAAGTATGTGTTTCATGCCTTGCGGATGCAGTGGCGGTGCGCGACGCAGTACCGCGCGTCGTTCTGGATGCAGACGCTGGCGCAGCTGGTGATGTCCGGCAGTGAATTGATGGCGGTGCTGGTGCTGCTGGGGCGGTTCACATCGGTTGGGCAGTGGTCGGGGAGCGAAATCATGTTCTTCTTCGGCATGATGCAGATGACGTTCGCCATCACGGAGTGTGTCGGGCGCGGGCTAACAGCGTTTTCGCGGGTCGTGCAGGGCGGTGAGTTCGACCAGATTCTCCTGCGTCCACGGAATTTGCTTCTTCAGGTGCTGTGCAGCAGCACTGACCCGCGGCGGCTGAGCACGGCGGTGCTGGGGATTGTGTTGATGTGGCTTTCGGTCACGCAGCTGGGCATTCCGTGGACGCTGGGGAGCACGGTGCTGCTGCTGATTTCCGTCGCGGGGACGGTGCTGATGCTGCTTGGGCTGTTTCTGGTGGAAGCGACGCTGTGCTTTCTGTCCGTGCAGTCCATCGAGGCGGTGAATATCCTGACCTACGGCGGGCGGACGGCGTGCGAGTATCCGGTGGATATTTACCCGCGCCCGATTCGGCTGCTGTTCATGTATGTCGCGCCGTTTGGGCTGTGTATGCACGTTCCGGTGAGTGCGCTGCTGCATCACCCGATGGTGGATTGGCCTGCGTGGACGGCGTACCTTGCGCCGCTGGCAGGAGCAGCGTTCTTTGGGCTGATGGCGCTGGTGTGGCGGAAGGTCGGGGTCAAGCGGTACTGCTCGACGGGGTCGTGAGAGCAGGGAAAATTGGGGCGGCTTTCCGTTCGCTCATTGCTAATTCTCTTCGCTTTATCATCAATTTCTCATCTTTATTGGTTGCTTTTTTGCGTAAAGTAGGGTACAATGTTCATGGTGAGTTCATTTTTTCGCCTTCACCGTTCATTCATCCACATTCATACCCGATTCATTCAGGAGGCAGCCATGCAAAATTACGTTTTCATGACAGACAGCGACAGCGACCTGCCGCTGGAACTCAAACAGCAGTACGACATTCCTGTCGTCTACATGCCTTACTCCCTGGATGGCAAAGAGTACTTCGACGACCTCGGCCAGTCGCTGAACCATAAGTCCTTCTACGACAAGATGCGCGCGGGCAGTCAGCCGACGACCTCCGCGCTCAACGAGACGGTCTACATGGAGTACTTCGAGCCGATTCTCTCTTCCGGGCGCGACTTGCTCTTCGCCGCCTTCTCCAGCCAGCTCAGCGCGACCATTCAGGCGATTTACGCCGCGCGCGAGGAACTGCTGAAGCAGTACCCGGAACGCAAGTTCATCGTGGTGGACACGCTGTCCATCTCCGCGCCGCAGACGATTCTCGTCCTCAAGGCGCATGAAATGTACCGCGCGGGCAAACCGATGGAGGAAGTCGCCCAGTGGCTGGAGGACAACAAGCTCCGCGCACAGGCGTGGTTCACAGTGGATGACCTGAAGTACCTCCAGCGCGGCGGACGCATCTCCGCGACGGCGGCGGCACTCGGCACGCTGCTGGACTTGAAGCCCATCCTGACCGAAACGCTCGAAGGCAAGCTTGCCGCCGCGGGCAAAGTGCGTGGCCGCCGCAAGGCGATGAGCTACATCCTTGAGAAGGCGGTGGAGAACGTCGCCGATCAGAAGGAAGCCATGGGCATCATCCTGCACGCCGACGCGATGGACGATGCCCAGAAGCTGCGCCAAATGCTGGTGGAGAAGCTGCCGGAGATGGACATCCGCATCTACCCCGTCGGCCCCGTCATTGGCACGCACGCCGGCCCCGGTACGATTGCGTTCTGCTTCCTCGGCAAAAAGCGCGAAATTTGATTTATCCGCCGTCTGTTCCACGCGAACAGGCGGCAATCTTTATATTTGAAAGAAAAATTTCGCAGCGCCCCAGCACTGCGGAAACAGATGCGGATGAGGTCTTTTTCAGCAAAATCAACTGTTTTGCCGAATCTGGGCGAAGGAATTGCATTTTCCCCATATTTATGCTATAATAAGAATGTCACATTTTATTTTGTGGAAAGGAGTGGTGGCATCGTATGGATCAGCCTCCTTGTAGTCCGATACCCCGCAAGCCGTCATTCCCGGTACGCAGGGGTTTTTGAAAGAAAGGAATGCTTGATTTTCCATGACGCCTGAACTATATGGCACTGTTGTGATTCTGGTTGTGCTGGTGATGCTGTCGGCGTTTTTCTCTGCCTCGGAAACGGCGTTTACCTCTGCCAACCGCGTCAAGCTCAAGACGATGGCGCAGAGCGGCAACAAGCGCGCGCAGATAGCGCTGAATTTGGCGGAGGATTATGACCGCTTGCTCAGCACCATCCTCGTGGGCAACAACGTGGTCAACATCGGCGCTTCGTCCATGGCGACGGGGCTGTTTCTTGTGCTGCTAAGCGGCAATCAGTCTGCTGCGACAACGGTTTCGACCATCGTGATGACGATTGTCGTGCTGATTTTCGGCGAAATCAGCCCGAAAGCGATTGCCAAGGAGAACCCGGAGACGGTTGCCGTTGCGTTTGCACCTGTGCTGCTGGTGCTGCGGACGATTGTTACGCCGATTAACGCCTTGTTTGTGCAGTGGAAGAAGCTGCTGGCAAAGCTGTTCAAGCCCGCACACACGGAAAGCTTTGTTGAGGCGGAAATCATGACGATGGTGGATGAGGCACAGAACGACGGTGATATAGATGAACATGAGGGAGAACTGATTCGCTCCGTCATTGAGTTCAACGACGACCGCGACGTGCTGAACATCATGACCCCGCGTGTGGACGTGACGGCGCTGGAGGACACTGCGACGATGGAAGAAGCCGCGAATCTCCTGCGCGAAACGGGGTATACCCGCGTCCCGGTCTACCACGAGGACATGGATCACATCGTCGGCATCCTCAATGAAAAGGATTTTTATGCCTGTCAGCATGAGGGCGTGGATAGCATCGTGGACATTATGAAACCGCCGGTTTATGCTCCTGCGACGCTGAAGCTCTCCAAGCTGCTGAAGCTGTTCCAGACGCAGAAGACGCATATGCTGATTGTACTGGATGAATTTGGCGGAACTGAAGGCATCGTCACGATGGAGGATGTGCTGGAAGAACTCGTCGGCGAAATCTACGATGAGCACGACGATGTGTCCGAGGAAAGCGTCGAGATGGCGGACGGCTCACGCGTGGTTGAGGGCGGCATGGAACTGACTGAACTGTTGGAAGGCATGGGGTTGAAGGACACCTTCAACGCCGAAACCGTCGGCGGCTGGGTGAGCGAAATCATGGGCTGCATCCCGTTCGTCGGTGCGCGTTTTGAGACGGACCACCTCCGCGGCATGGTCACGCGCATGGAAAAGCGCCGCGTAACGCAAGTCCGCATCTGGCGCAAAGAGGGTACGGACGGGCACGCTGCACAGGCGTGATTTCCCCTGCTGCGGCAAAATCATCATTCAGGCGGAAATATCAATCAGAAAAGGAGCCTACCACCATGGCAACCACCAAAAAAGATAGAAAGCAGAAGTCTGACAGGCGTCAGCTTGCCATCAGCATTACCTGCATCGTCATCGTCGCAGCCATGCTGCTGACCTCCCTGATCACCCTGCTGCCCATTTATAACTGACGGAAAGGCATCACATGAAGAAAGACCATCGCGGCATATCGCTGGGAACATATGTCATGCTTGGCGTGACGGGCGCGGTGCTGCTGGGCTGCTTCTTGATTCTGCCCGGTCTGCTGGGGCAGGCGCGCGGCACGGTGGATGTCCGGCAGGTGCTGTCCATCTTCCAAACCGACGGAATGCCCTCGCTCACGCTGAGCGATATTCCCATTACCCGCGGCGATTCCACTGGCAATCTGCCCGCGCCGGAACCCACGCAGCCGCCCGCTGAAACCGCCGCGCCTACCATTCCGTCCGCCACCCAAGCCCCCAAGCAGGGCGGCACGGTCAACCTTACTCTCGGCGGCACGGTCGATATGGATGATGCGCTGCGCAAAGCGGGCTACTACTCCGACTCGCAGAAGTACGATTTCACGGAGATGCTTGCTCTCCTGCGGAGCGAAATGACGGGCGATATCACGTTCCTGACGCTGGAAAACCTGATTCAGCCGGACGTGAAAGTCTCTGCGCTGAACGCTCCCGACGCCGCGGCGGAACTGCTCCGCACCACCGGCGTGAACCTCGTTGCCGTTGGCTTCCCGAAGGTGTATGATAAGGGCGCGGATGGCGTTCGGACAACGCTGGAAGCCCTGCATGACCGCAATTTGCTGACCATCGGCGCGTACAACACGCAGGAGGAAGCAAGCGCCATCTGCATCCGGACGCTGGACAACGTGCCCGTCGCGTTCCTGCACTACACCGAAGCGCTGAGCGGAACGGGCAAGAAAGCGATGAAGTCCTCCGGGGCATCCTATGCTGTCCCGCTGGCGAATGCGGAAACGATTTCCGCTGATATTCGTCGTGCACGCGAGCAGGGAGCGGCGGTGGTCGTCGTATCGCTGAACTGGGGAACATCCGGCACGTCGAAGCCGACGAATGCGCAGCGGAAATTAGCGCAGGCGATTGCCGACGCGGGCGCGGACGTCATCGTCGGCGCGGGGACGCGCGTCGTGCAGCCGGTGACATGGCTGACGCACAAGAATGCGGATGGTACGGCAGCGCAGACGCTGTGCGCGTGGTCGCTGGGCAGTCTGCTGAATGAGTCCCGGAAGGACGGCAATGTCGCTGGAATGCTGCTGCAATTGCAGATTTCGTGGGACGGGCAGAACATCAGCTTTGGGCAAGTCAGCTATACGCCGACGTACATTTGGCGGCAGAAGGTGGATGGCGCGTATCAGTATCGGGTAGTTGCGAGCGACCAGAGCGCGCCGAATGGGATGTCGGAGGAACAGCAAGGATATATGGCGAAGGCACTGCGGACGATTCAAAACGCGCTGGCGGATTCGCCGATAACGATTCGGATAAAGTAAGGGAAAATGCTCAATTTTGTCGCGCTGATGGCTGCGGCTGAATGGCATCGAGAGGAGGTTTTGGCTTTCTCTCGGTGCTTTTTTGTTGCAGGGGGCGGACACGCAAGGGAACAATGAAAACAGACGAATGTATGCGGTCACAACAAAAAGCACCGCCCTGCCCGACACACAACGCCGAGCAGGACGGTGCTTGATTTATCACACCATTACAGGTTGTTTACGAGGTCGTACAGGTCGCGGCGGAAGTGCTTTTCCACCTTCAGCGCGTCCACGATGGGCATGTTGAACACCTTGCCCTGCCGCACGCCGATGACCTGATTGGAGATGCCGTCGCGCAGCAGACGAACCGCAAGGTTGCCCGCTTCAAAGGCGAATGCGCTGTCCTTGGCAACCGGCAGCGCACCGCGCTGGGTGTAGCCGACAACCGTCGAACGCGCTTCCACCATGCCGCACATCCGCTTCATGATGGAGGCAAACCGCATGGCACTCATGGGTTCGCCCTCGAAGCACTGCTTGCCGTGGCTGGTCAGGAAGCCGTACATGTCAAAGGGCGCCATGGATTCCCAGCAGCCCTCCGCCAGCACGATGGTCGAGCGGTAGTTGCCCTTGGCAATCTGCTTGTTCAGGCGGGACGCCACTTCTTCCACGCTCCACGGCACTTCCGGCACAACCACGATTTCCGAGCCCGTGGCGCAGGCGGCTTTCAGGGCGACGTCACCGCAGTGGCGGCCCATGCACTCCACCACATGCGGGCGGTCATGGGAGCGGCTGGTGGCGCGGATGGCGCGGATGGCTTCGGTGCAGACCTGCACAGCCGTCTCGTAGCCCAGCGTCATCTCGGTGTAGGCAAGGTCGTTGTCAATCGTGCCGGGGATGCCGATGCAGGGGATGCCCAACTCGCACAGACGCATTGCGCCCTGGAAGGAGCCGTCGCCGCCGATGACAACCAAACCGTCGATTTCCATCGCCTTCAGCGTCTGCACGGCGATTTCGCGCCACTTGGGGTCTTTGAACTCCTCGCAGCGCGCGGTGCGCAGATAAGTGCCGGGCTGGTCGGCAATATCCAGCACGGTGTCCAGATACAGCTCCTGAAGGTCATCCTTGATGCTGGTGGATTTGCGCAGCAGACCGTTGTAGCCGTGCTTGATGCCAATCAGGGGCATACCATAAGCCGCAGCACTGCGGGCAATGGACATAACGGCTGCATTCATGCCCGGCGCGTCGCCGCCGGAAGTCAAGACGCCGATTTTTCTCATCATGGGAACATTCCACTCCTTTTCAGAAGGTTATGATGGCGGGCAAGCCCGGCGAATCCGGAAATTGCCCTGCGAAACGGTACGCGGAATGCGTGGCCGTATGCTTTCATCCTGCATTATACCACAATTGATAGGAAAAAGACAAGCCGTGCAAACGCTTACATCAAACGTTTTCGGACGAAATTTCACGAAAAGCCGACGAACTTTCCAGAAATAGGCTGGGGGAAATGTGCAACTGTCCTTGACAGACCGGATTGCCCGTGATATGATGAAAAAAACGAGGAAAGGCGGCGAGCAGGCAGAATGGGCAGGGACGAGCGGCAGCTGCGTCGGACGCGCGGCGAAGCGCTGTCCCGATTGCTGCAGGGGCTGACGTACGGCGGCTGTCTGGTGATTTTTTACGCGCTGATGGCGATTCCGAACTGGCCGCTGCGGAATCTGTCGCGCACGAGCGCAACGACGCTGGTGACGTGGGTCGCCATGGGCGCGGCGATGCTGGCGGTGTTCGGGCGCATGACGGTGCGGCGCGGGAAGCATCAGCAGCAGGCGGCAGGGCAGTGCATGGGCGTGCTCATCACGGACGCGGTGACGTATCTGCAATTGCAGATTATGAACGTCAACCCCAATAACCGCACGCACCTGGCGCTCTTCGGGGCGGATTTCGCGTATCTGCTGATTGCCGCCGCGCTGCAGATGGCGCTCGTGCTGCTGGCAATGTCCTTCGGTGCGCGTGTGCTGCCGAAATTACAGAAACCCGCGCGGCTGCTGCTGATTACCGAGGCGGATGCGGACGAAATTCGGCAGAAGCTGGCGAAGGAGCGCACCTTCGGGCAGCTGAATGATGTTTGCAGCTGGCAAGCGGCGGAATTGCCCGCGTTTTTGGCGCAGAACGATGCAGTGCTCATTGCGTCGGATGTGCCGGATGAAAACCGGATGGCGCTGATGAAGGCGTGCTATGCGCTGAAGCGAACGGTGCTGGTTAGCCCGCGCGTGCAGGAGATCATGCTGTCCAGTGCGAATCAGGTGATACTGGATGATGCGCCGCTGCTGGAAATGCGCGCGGACGGCATGACGCTGGGGCAGAAAATCATCAAGCGTGGGGCGGATATTGTGCTGTCGGCGCTGGCGCTGCTGGTGCTTAGCCCGCTGATGCTGCTGATTGCGCTCGCGATTCGCGTGGAGGACGGCGGAAACGTCATTTTCCGGCAGAAGCGGCTGACGGCGGACGGAAAGACCTTCACCATCTGCAAATTCCGCACGATGCGGCGGGGCAGCGGGGGCGCGTCCGCACGGGACGCGGATGACCGCGTGACGCATGTCGGGCGTTTCCTGCGCCGGTGGCGGCTGGATGAGCTGCCGCAGTTCTGGAACATTCTGCGCGGGGATATGTCGCTGGTCGGCCCACGCCCGGAAATGCTGGAAAACATCACACGCTATAAGCGTGACCTGCCGGAATTCCAGTTCCGGGAACGCATGAAGGCGGGTTTGACCGGCTATGCGCAGATTGAAGGGCGCTACAATACCTCGCCGGAGGATAAACTCGCGCTCGACCTATTCTACATCGAGGGGTTCTCTCTCTGGACGGACATGAAGCTGCTTCTGCGGACAGTGACGGTCTTTTTCCGCCCTGACGCGACGCAGGGATTTCCGCCGGAGGATTCATCATTCATTCCCAAACACGACAAAACACAGGAGGAAGAGCAATGAAAACGACGCTTTTGATTATGGCAGCAGGACTGGGCAGCCGTTACGGCGGCAACAAGCAGATTGACCACATCGGCCCGCACGGCGAAATTCTGCTGGAGTATTCCATCTATGACGCGGTGGCAGCAGGGTTTGATAAGGTGGTTTTCGTCATCAAGCGCAGCATGGCGGACACCTTCCGCGAACTGATTGGCGACAAGATTGCCAAGAAGGTCGAGGTAGAATACGCCTATCAGGAATATGATTCCCTGCCGGACGGCTTTGTTCCGCCGGAAGGGCGCACGAAGCCCTATGGCACGGTTCACGCCGTGCTGGTGGCGAAAGACCTGATTCACGAGCCGTTCGCCGTCATCAACGCCGACGACTACTACGGCAAGGACGCTTTCGCGACGATGGCGAATAGCCTGAAGGAAATGCAGGGCAAGACGAACGTCGCGTCGATGGTGGCATACCGCTTGAAGAACACCGTGTCCGAGAACGGGCATGTGACCCGCGGCGTGTGCGCGCGCGACGACAAGAATCATCTGGTGAAGGTGCAGGAGACGTACAAGATTAAGCCCTTCCCGGACGGCACGATCCGCGACGTGAACTTCCGCGAAGAGGGGGATATCCTCGATCCGGAAGCGCTGGTTTCGATGAACTTCTGGGGGCTGACCCCGTGGTTCTTTGGCGCCGCAGCGCGTGATTTCGCTGCCTTCCTCCGCGCCGATAACGGCGACCCGATGAAGAAGGAGTTCGTCCTGCCGACCGAAATTGACGCGCTGATGCACTCCGACGGTCTGACGGTGGATGTGCTGAGCACGGACGCGGTGTGGTTCGGCGTGACGTACCGCGAGGACAAGCCGTATGTCATGGGCGAACTGAAGAAGCTGCATGACGCGGGGCAGTACCCCGAATCCCTGTAATTTTACAGAAAAGCGCCGTAAGCACTTGCCTACGGCGCGTTTTTGTCGTACAATAGGGATAGGGACAGTCTGTCCCCATCAGAAGGAAAGAGGAGAGCGATTCCCATGAAGATTTTGCTGACCGGCGGTGCCGGATTTATCGCGACGCACACCTGTGTGGAACTGATGGCAGCGGGGCACGATGTGGTTGTTGTCGATAATTATGTGAATTCTCAGCCCGAAGCGCTGCACCGCGTGGAGGAAATCGCGGGCCGCCCGGTGAAAGCGTACAAAGGCGATGTATGCGATCGCGCCGCAATGGACAAGATTTTCAGTGAGAACCGCTTTGATGCCGTGATTCACTTCGCGGGGCTCAAGGCCGTGGGCGAGTCTGTCCACAAGCCGCTGGAATACTACCGCAACAACCTTGACTCCACCCTGACGCTGTGCGAAACCATGCGCCGCCACGGCTGCAAGCGCATTGTGTTCTCGTCCTCTGCGACGGTCTACGGCGTGCCGGACGAAGTGCCGCTGCGGGAGGATATGTTCTGCAAGGGCTGCACGAATCCCTACGGCTGGACGAAGTACATGATTGAGAAAATCCTGCAGGGCATTGTAACCGCTGATCCGGAATGGTCGGTGGTGCTGCTGCGCTACTTTAACCCCATCGGCGCGCACGAATCCGGACGCATGGGCGAAAATCCCAACGGCATTCCGAACAACCTGATGCCCTACATCACCAAGGTCGCCGCTGGACAGCTCGATCACCTGACCGTGTTCGGCAATGATTACAACACGCCGGACGGCACGGGTGTGCGCGACTACATCCACGTCGTCGATCTGGCGAAGGGACATGTCGCCGCGTGTGACTACGCCGCGAAGCACAACGGCTGCGAAATTATCAACCTTGGTACGGGCGTGGGCTACTCGGTGCTGGATATTGTGAACACGTTCAGCCGCGTGAACCAGGTTCCCGTGCCATATGTGATTGGCCCGCGCCGCGACGGCGATGTGGATGCCTGCTATGCCGACCCGACGAAGGCGAAGAAGCTGCTCGGATGGACGGCAACCAAGACGCTGGAAGACATGTGCCGCGACTCGTGGCGCTGGCAGAAAGCGAATCCGAACGGCTATCAGGACAAATGAGCAATGGGGCGCGGCAGTTCCCGGAGACAGGGGACTTCGCGCCCTTTTGCGCGAATGCGGAATGCGGAATGCGGAATAAAGCGCACGCGCCTTGTACTTTTTCAATAAACACGCGGAAGAAGTTTGAGAGTGTCACCAACTGAATCGCGCGAAAGGGTCAAGGGACGAAGTCCCTTGCGGAGTCCAGAGGCAGAGCCTCTGGTAGGAGTGCAGAGGGCGAAGCCCTTTGCAAGGAGAGTGGTTATGAAAAGAAAGGTGTTCCTGTTTGGAGGAAGCGGCGGACGGATGCTCGAAGCGCTGCTGTTTATGGCGTTCGCGGGCATTACGCCGGAGGAAACGCTGGATTTGGTGCTGTGCGACCCTGATGGCGATGGGATGCACGGCGCTGTTCAGCTGCGTCAGGAATTGGCGGATTATCAGCGCATCTGGGCGTCCCGGACGTATATCGGCACGGAGAACCCTGCCTTCCAGACCGAAATCAACCTCCGCACATGGTGCGATCCGCTGCCCATGAACGCGAAAACGCTCGCGGACTGGACGCAGGACGAAAAGCAGGATGCCCTGCTCTGTCAGGCGCTTTTTCCGGCGGATACCGCGTCTCTTGACCTCAGGCAGGGCTTCCATGACCACCCCGAACTCGCGCGCGTGGCGTTCGCGGCGATGCTCAGCGAATGCGAAAACGACCCCGATGATGCCATGCACTGCACGCTTGATGAGATTCAGTCCGCCTTGAATGCGGGTGAGGAAGTCCGCGTTGTGCTGGCTGGTTCGCTCTGCGGCGGCACGGGCGCGGCGGGCATTGAAAGTGTCGCCGCTCTCCTCCAAAATCGCTTCGGGCAGAACGACAATTTCCGCATGGGCGCGGTGCTGATGCTTCCTTGCGCCGACGGGGAATCGCCCGCGCGCGCACAGGCGGCGTTGGAGAGAATCAGCATAGAAAACGCCCTCCAAACCGTCTGCCTGATTGGACTTCCGCAGAGTGCGCAATCCTCCGGCGGCAACGATTTGCCCCGCCTGACTGACTGGCTTGGCGCGTACTGCATGGATGTGCTGCTGCACCGCCCGACGTGGCTGATGGGCACGTTCACAGTGCAGACCGCAGACGGCGCGGCGAATTGGGCGCTGTTCGGCAAGGGGGATGAACGTTATCGCGTGGCGTTTGGCGGATTGCTCAAAGGCGCGCTGCTCTGGCAGCGAAAGATTCTTCCGACGCTGGAAAAACGACTTGCGAAGGGCAATGCGCTCAAAAGCGGGTGGATTGGCTGGTATCCGCATTATTTCCGCGGCGCGGCGGAGGATATCGAGGATGTTCGCGCCGATGCACAGGCCATTGACCGCCTGACGCAGGTCGCGCTGCTGTATCTTGCGGGCATCATCCGTTCGCTGCCGCTGGATCTGCGCTATGCGTCCGTGCTGGAAACGGCGCGAGAGCAGGGCAGGGAACATTATGATATGCAGATTCGCCGCGCAGGGGAACTGGCTGTTCTGCGCTACGATGCCGAGCAAAACGGAATGCAGGAGGACAACGACGTCCACCGCGAAAACGCCGACACGGACCCGGAAGCGGCGGCGGCGCTGGAACGCATTGCGCGGATGGCGGAGAGCATACAAAACGAGGACTCCGTGCAGAAAACGTTCAACCGGCAAATGGGCGGTCAGGCGGCAATGAAAATGGTGCTGGATGCGCTGGAAAAGGCGGAGAGCGAGAATGACCGTCTGATTCGCGACTACGCTGAGGCGATTCGCCGCATTGCGCAGGCGGAAGCTGTCGTCAAGCCGTCCGAGCGCTTCCGCATTGACGACGCGAAGACGAAGCTCAAGCGCATGGAACGCCACAAGCAGATGGCGGCGGGCATGTGCGAGATGCTGCGCCACGACGCGCAGGAGATGCGCGATGGTCAACTGCGGTTCGAGAAGCCGACGCTGATCTCCGCCGCGCCGGAGAACGGGCTGTTTTTGCAGGAAGCGATGGATCGGCTGCTGCGCGGCGAAAAAGAAGGGCGGAAGGAACTCGCAGCGTGGTTCCCCGTCTTGGTTCAGGGCGGCAAAACGGCGGATTTGCGCAGGACGATGAAGCAGCTGGGGCGCGGGGCGAAGGAAAAGGATGCGCCCGCTGTGCAGCTTCTGCTTGTTGCCATGGAAACCGCCATGCAGGAGGAAAACGCATGAGCAAACTGCTTTTTCTGCCCGATCGAAACGGCAGGGAGAAGGAATCGGAGGGGGCAGGGCTTGTCCGGCTGAGCGCCGATACGTCGGAAATGGCGGCGCTGGCGAAACGGATGGTCATCCGGCAGGAAACGGGCGAAATCACCCCTGACGCGGCATATCAGGGCGCAATGGCGCTGGCGCTGCTGCTGGACAGCTGGCAGGGGACAGATGTGCGCCTTGCAGTGCGGACGATTGACGCGCAAAAGTCGCGTTTTGCATCGTGGGTGATGGCGGCGCGCCCGATGGAGCAGCGCAATCAGCCGATTCGTCTGCTGATGCTTGTCAAAGATCAGCAGGAAGCGCTGCTGGGGCTTGTGGACGCGGAAAACGGCTTGACGCTCGCAGCGCAGATGGGCGACATCTGGGACATGCTGCCGGAACGCGCAACGTGGGTGAACCGGGAGGATAAGTGCTTCCGCAGCCCGCTGCCGCTGCTGAACGAGGCGGATTGCGACCTGCTGCTCCGCCGCCTGCACCGGATGAATCTGCCGGGTGACCGCGCGAAGTCCTTCCGGGCGGCGCTGAATCAGCGGCTGACGCAGGAGCGCGAAATCCTCTCCCATAGCGAGGAAGAAACGCTGGCACGGCTGGCGATTCGCGCACAGGCAGCGCTGGGGATGATGAAAGTGCCGGGTTTTGCGGTGCTGGAAGAAAATTCGCTGACGGACACGGAAAATCCGCTGATGCAGTGCTTCACGTCGGAGACGGTCGGGGTGAGCGAGGCGCTTAAACGTCAGCAGGTGCTTTTGTGGCACGGCAAGGCGTTCGGGCGCAGCAGCAAGGTACTGGGCTGGACGGACACGAACTGGCCGGATGAAGCGGAAACGCTGAATGGCGTGGAGCAGGAAATTGCTCTGATGGCGGACGGTTCAGTTTGGTGGAACAAGAAGCTGGCGGATGCGCTGAATGCGTACCTGCGTGAGCGGAGCGACAAGGCGCTGCTGCCCGCGGCGCGCGAATACCTGACGCTGGTCAAGGGGCAGGCGGAGCAGAATGCGCGGCAGGTGCAGGGCACGGTGACGCTGCAATTCCCGTGGCGGGCGGACAGCGGCGCGGTGCAGTCGCTCCTGCAGGAAGCCTTGGGCGACGGCTGGCAGGAAGCCGCGAAGCAGCCGTTTTCGCAGCGCCTGACGTGCCTGACCGGGGTGCAGCTCGGCGACCAGGCATTGCGCATCTGCTGCATTCTCGAAAACGCGACGATGCTGCCGCCGCTGTCTATGGAAATGGCGAAAACGATCGCGGAGAACCCGACCGCGCTGGCGCTGGATGCTTTCCGCTATCAGGTGGAGGAAGACGGCAGCGTCACTGCGTCGTATCTGCTCAGGGCGCGGGGGGAAGTGCGGTTCGTGCGCACCTACGCGCCGGACGAGCAGCTGTACCTGGAAAACCCGCCGATGGTGGCAGTGTACCCGTGTGCGCCGATGGCGTTCTGGCATCAGTATCAGGTGCTGGTGAAGGGCGGCGACGCAAAGGTGTGCGCGCTGTCCAACGGACAGTGGCAGGGCGTGGAGAATCGGGAAAACTGGACGGCGCTGCTGACGGCGCAGTACCCATCCTGCCTGACGCTGGAAAAGGACGGCGAGAGCCTCGGCGCACTGCCGAACATCCTCGACAAAGAGCCGGGCGCGGGCGGAAATCAGCCTGCGATAGCGTCCATTGACCTCGGTACGGCGGTCACGGCGGTGACGCTGACCATCGGCGGACGGGAGATTCCGGCGACGCACCGTCCGCTGCTGCGGATGCTGCTGACCCTATCCGACACGCCGATGGACGACATGATGACGAGCCTGACGATGGCGGCGAACCTCATCCCGACGGCGGTGGTGCTGACGGGCGCGGGCGATGTGCCGGGACGGGACGGTTATGTGTACCGCCCTGCGGACATGGCTGCGCTGGCGGCGAAGGAGGAAAATCGCCTGCTGACTGGCTTCAAGTGGCGCAGCGATGCGGCGGGCGTTCGGGCACGGACACTGCTGATTCAGCAATTGATGCTGGATACGGCGCTAAGTGCCGTCCTACAAGGCGCGGGAAGCCTGTCGTGGCGCATTGCCATGGAGGATGACATGGGCGACGGCGGACGGCGCGCGGTGCTGGATGCGGTGGAAAACGGCGCGGCGGCGGCGACGATTGCCTCGGGGCTTGCGCCTGTCCCCGG
>ULVS01012451.1_pt1 | contig 87352 bp, 60 predicted proteins | sample 1959671 | NCBI WGS metagenome assembly ULVS01 (sample SAMEA4835792, study PRJEB28245) | human gut metagenome | biome: gut microbiome; material: fecal sample | place: Denmark | collected 2008
GTTGGCGATGCCGGTGACCCGCTGATGCGCGGCCTGCCTGCGACCACGCAGGTGTGGATGTCGCACGGCGATACGATCACGTCCGTGCCGGCCGACTACAAGGTCGTGGCCAGCACCGAGGAGGTGCGCGTGGCTGCGTTCCGCATCGAGGGCGAGCAGACCTGGGGCATCCAGTTCCACCCCGAGGTTTACCATTCGACCGACGGCACGCACCTGCTGAAGAATTTCGTCGTGGGTATCTGCGGCTGCAGGCAGGAGTGGACCTCGGAGAGTTTCGTAGAGGCCACCGTGCGCGAGTTGCAGGAGAAACTGGGCGACGACAAGGTCGTGCTCGGGCTTTCGGGCGGCGTCGACTCGTCGGTGGCCGCCGTGCTGCTGCACAGGGCCATCGGCAAGAACCTCTACTGCATCTTCGTGGATTCGGGCCTGCTGCGCAAGCACGAATTCGAGGACGTGCTCGAGTCGTATAAGAACATGGGCTTGAACGTCAAGGGTGTGAAGGCCGGCGACAAGTTCCTGGGTGACCTGGCCGGCGTGAGCGATCCCGAGACCAAGCGCAAGATCATCGGCCGCGATTTCGTCGAGGTATTCAACGACGAGGCGATCCGGATCGAGGACGTGCGCTGGCTGGCGCAGGGGACGATCTATCCCGACGTGATCGAGTCGGTGTCGGTCAACGGCCCCTCGGCGACGATCAAGTCGCACCACAACGTCGGCGGGCTGCCCGAGAAGATGCACCTCGGGATCGTCGAACCGCTGCGCCTGCTCTTCAAGGACGAGGTGCGCCGCGTCGGCCGTTCGCTCGGGATCTCCGAGCAGCTGATCGGGCGCCATCCCTTCCCGGGGCCCGGCCTTGCGATCCGCATCCTGGGCGACATCACGCCCGAAAAGGTCGGAATCCTGCAGGACGTGGACAAAATCTACATCGACGCCCTGCGCGATGCCGGGCTTTACGACAAGGTGTGGCAGGCGGGGGCTATTCTGCTCCCCGTGAAGAGCGTCGGCGTGATGGGCGACGAGCGAACCTACGAGAGCTGCGTCGCACTGCGTGCCGTGACCTCGACCGACGGCATGACCGCCGACTGGGTGCACCTGCCCTACGAGTTCCTTGCCAATGTGTCGAACGACATCATCAATAAAGTCAAAGGGGTCAACCGCGTCGTCTACGACATCTCCTCGAAACCGCCCGCAACGATCGAGTGGGAATAGGGCGTGATCCCTGCGCGGCCGCTGTGTGGGATCGGCCGCTGTCGTATTGCAATCGTTGCCGAACCCGTTATTCGGCACGGCCAGCCCGGACGTTTACAGTCCGGGCTGGCTGCTTTTGCGGCCGGATGGTGTTGCCGACGGGCTTTGCCGGCTGATGCAACATGCGTGCAATGCCATATTCCCGGGATTGTTATGGGATTGTCGCAACTATGAAATAACCGCTGGGTAATTTTGCAGCGTCAGAAACGATGTCGATTTATGACCCCTGCCGATGCAATCCGCCAACCAGCCTTGAAACTTCGCCCGTCCCGGGTTTCCGGGGCGGAATTTTTTTTTGCCTGGCCGAAGGTGCGCCAGGGGGGCGGTTCCGGACGGAAGCCTCCGCCGATGCCTTGATTTGGGTGCTTGCGAGGCTGTATGCCGCACGGGTTGTCCTTTCCGAGGCAGCATGGAACGTTTTTTTGCTATGTAACGGAACCTTAACAGTAAATATATGCCGAAATCCTTTTGTATTTTTGAAATAAAAGTTATCTTTGTAATAGTTTCCCCTTTAAAAAACGGAAGAATCGTAAGTTATTTTTGCAAACGGATATTAGTTTATAATCACCTAATTAAAACTATTTTTATGAGTAAACATCTTTTTAGGTTGGTCTTCGGTGCATTTTTCCTTGTGGCTGCCACGGCATTTACGGGATGCTCCGACGACGATGACAAGTCGCTGACGCCGAAGTTGACGGCGGATCCGACGGCGCTTGATTTCACCGATGAGACGGCGACGACGCAGACCGTTGCCATCACGGCGAACTGCGAATGGACGGTTACTGCAAGTAACCTGGATTGGGCTACCATTTCCCCGATGAGCGGCAAAGGCAACGGAACGATCTCCGTTACGGTTTCCGAGCTGCCCGCCGGTACGAACCTGCGCGAAGGTAAGATCTCCTTCACGCTTATCCACCCCGAATTCGGCAAATGGGGCCAGGCCGAGTCGTCCGTAGCCGTGAAACAGTACGGCAGCGGGGTTACACCCCCCCCCACGGGCGATGCTATCTATGCTAACGATTTCGATAAGGAGCAGGCTCAAAAGGGGGCAGATGGTAAGTTCCCCTTCGCAGATGCATTCGAGGGCTGGAAGAATCAGACTGGTACGGGTGCCGACAATGTTGCTTATAAAACGAGCGGTATAAGTGTTCATTCGAATTTGCCTTCGAACGATAGCCATTCGAAGTACAAGGACGACGCTTCCGGTGTCAACAATATGTTTTTCGGAACGAGCGGTGTTTTTGAGATTCAGAAAATCGCACTTGAATCTACCCAGAAGAACCTTCAACTTACGTTCGGTTCATACCGTAGTATTTTTGAAGATAAGGACAATGCCTTCAAGACTTCGGAGTTCCATGTATATCTGAGCAAAGACGGTGAAAACTGGGCGGAAATTACCTATGACCGCCCTGTCGGGGACGACAAGCACTCTAACTACGGTACCTGGGCTTTGGCGACGGCCAATTTCACGCTGAAACAGGTGCCTTCGGAACTTTACATTAAATTTACTTCGGATCTTACATCCGCACACCGTATCGACGACGTGAAACTTTTCGAGGGCATCGGTGGTACGGAGGTCGACCTGGACAATATTACTCCTCCTGTAACTGAAACGAAGACCATTGCTGAAGTCATTGCGGGTTCGGTAGGCGCGACCTATACTACGCAGGGACAAGTCGTGGCGATTAACGGACGTAGTTTCCTGATTCAGGACAATAGCGGGAAGATTCTGGTCTATCTTGGATGGAAAGATAATAAGCCTGTGGTAGATTATTCCGCTACGATTGGCCAGACTGTCAAGGTGACCGGCAAGACGACTACTTACAGTAAGTTGGTACAGTTCTCTGAAACCGACCTGGTAATAGAAAAGGTATCTGACGGTTCCTTCACACAGCCTACTCCCGAAAAGTTCGACGGAGCCGCTTTCGATGCCTATGCGGCAGCCACTCCCGTTATTAAATATATCGAATATTCGGGCACGCTTACGATAGACGGGTATTACTATAATATAGCTGTCGAAGGTACGGATCTGCAGGGCTCTCTGGCATATCCCGCCGATGGTTTTGTCGATGCTTCCCTTAATGGACAGGTTGTTATTGTCAAGGGTTATACGTTAGGTATGACCAACCAGAGTAAGATGCTTAGCACGATTGCCGTATCGGTCGAAAAGGATGGTGATGCACCCGCTGAACCGAAGATTACCAAGCTCGACCCGACGTCGCTTTCTTTCGCTGCGACGGACAATGCCAAGACCGTGACGGTCACGGCTGCCAATGCCGACGACTGCACGATCGAAGCCGCTACGGATAAATCGGAGCAGTTCACGACCTCCGTAAACGGGATGGTTGTAACTGTGACGCCCAAGGAAAACACGACGGAGCAGGCTATCACCGCCACGCTGACCATCAAACTGATGAAGGCCGGTGCCGCTGTGGATACCAAGACCGTTGCGATTTCGCAGGCCGGGAAATCCGTACCGGGCGGTAGCGGATATACGCGAGTCAATGCGATAGCAGCGGGTAAGAAGTATTTAGTCGTGGCTGAAGTCAATTCGAAATATGTTGTGATGCCCGCTGCAGCTGCGATGACTTCGAGTAAGTTCACTGGTGTCGATATCACGGTTTCGGGTGGTAAGATCGAATCGAATGAGGCAAATGATGCCTATGCTGTGACAATCGAAGCCAATGGCGATGCCTATGTGATTAAGAATAGTGCCGGTAAATATATTGAACACAACTCTGGTACCAATTTTAAACTGGCCGATACTTCGTCGAAGACTTGGACGATCACTTATGATAATGACAAGAATTGGTTTGCAATTATGGATGTAGCAACCTCTACGGAGAAGACAAAACGTCAATTGCTGTACCAGATTGAAGACGGTTTTACAAGTAATCGTTTCGGCCCATATGCTTCGTCGAACGCCGATGGCGTGAAGTATTCCGGTGTCGCCCTTTATGAATTGAGCGAATAGCAACTCTCTGATTCCGATAATCCATCCCCGGCGGATTGGCTTCCGCCGGGGATGATTGTCGGATTTTCTACCTGACATTTTTATTTGCAAATTCCCACATGATTTTGACAAAAGGGTTATTGAAACTTTTCGGACGGGCTATGGTGCTCGGGGCGCTCCTGCTGGTTTTCGGGCGGTGCGGTTCCTCCGACGACGGCACCCCGGCGAATATTTCCGCGGTGTTCATGGAAACCGAGACGACCACGCTCGACGCCAAAGGTTATGCGACCGATCCCCGGCTCGTGCTGACGGGGCCCGTGGGTACGGCTTATACCGTCACCGTGACCGAAGGCGGCAGTTGGTGCTGGACGTCGCGCAGGACGCAAGCCACGACCAAATCGGCGAAACTCGTTTCGGCGAACGATGTCGTGTACCTCTACCTGGACGATAATGAAACGGGCGCTTCGCGCCGTGCCGCGGTCGATGTCGTCTTCGACGGCGGACACGAATTCACGTTGACGATCGACCAGGCGGACTACTCGGTTCCGGCATCGATGGATCACGCGTGGGCGGAATTGCCCGCCTATGTCGAAGCCTCCGACTACTGTTACGTAACGCATTATGCGCCCCTTTCGGAAGGGAAGACGGCCCGCAACTTTACGATCTGCTACGACACGAAGAAACGTATCGCCAACTGGGTTGCCTATCCGATCCATTCCTGTTACCGGGTTGGAAAATATGAGCGTTCTAATGCATGGAAATACGATCCTGAAGTGCCGGAGGAATTTCAGGTCGATTTGAGCCGCGGTTCATATAATGGGCGGCCTATCCGCGGGCATCAGTGTATGTCCTACCATCGTTATGTCAGCTATTCTTCGCTATTGAATGAGCAGACGTTCTATTCGACCAATATTATGCCTCAGGATCCTGATTTTAATAGCGGGTCGTGGGGGGATTTGGAAGATCTTACCCTGAAATATATTTCATATCCCGATACCTTGTACAATGTTACGGGAACTTATGGGGTACAGGGATATACGACGGATAAAGGGGGGAATCGGGTCGCGATTCCACAGTATTGCTGGAAGGTGCTGCTACGTACCAAAAGCGGCAGGACGGGGAAGCGGATCGACCAGATTACCGATGCATCGCAATTGGCGGCAATCGGTTATTGGGCTGAAAATTCCTCAACCACGACCGGGAATATAAAACAATATATCACGAGCGTTGCCGACATCGAAGAGAAAACGGGTTATAAATTCTTTACGATGCTCGACGAGGCCATTGCCGCCGACGTGAAGGCACAGAACAATCCCTCGGACTGGGGTATAAATTAATCTGAACAATATGAAGAAACTGCTTTTTACCGGGCTTTTCGCAGCGCTGATCGTCGCCTGCTTCGCCCAGAAACCCTACAAGGTCGTTTTCTACAACTTCGAAAACCTCTTCGATACGATCCGCAACCCGGAGATTTACGACGAGGAGTTTACGCCCGAGGGGCCCAAGAAGTGGAATACGCCCAAGTACACCAAAAAGATCAATAACCTTTCGCGCGTGTTGTTCGACATCGCCGCCATCAACAAGGACTACCCGGTGGTGATCGGCGTTTCGGAGATCGAGAACCGCAATGTCATGGAAGACGTGATCGCTACGCCCAAACTCGCCCCGGCCAATTACCGCATCGTGCACTACGATTCGCCCGATGCCCGCGGCGTGGACGTGGCGTTCTACTACCGTCCCGACGTGTTCAAGCTCGAGGGCAGCGCCCCGATCCCGTTTACGATGGAGAGCCTGCCGAATTTCCGCACGCGCGACGTGGTGACGATGTGGGGGACGATCGACGGGGAACCGTTCTATTTCATGGTGGCCCACTGGCCTTCGCGCCTGGGCGGCAAGGAGGCTTCGGCACCCAAGCGCGAGCGCGCCGCCGAGATCATGCGCCATGCCGCCGATTCGGTGCTGGCGATCAACCCCGCGACCAAGGTCGTGATGATGGGTGACTTCAACGACGACGCCACCGACAAGAGCATCACCGAGGTGCTCGGCGCCGAAGGCAACATCCGCAAGCTCCAATCGGGCGGATACTACAATCCCTTTATCGACATGCTGAAGGCGGGCATCGGTTCGCTTGCCTACCGCGACCAGTGGAACCTGTTCGACAATATCGTCGTGTCGGAGAACCTCGCTACCGGCTCGACGGGTTCGCTCAAGCTGGAGCGTGCCCCCAAGGGGAAATATTACGGCAATATTTTCCGTGCCCCCTATCTGTTCCAGCAGGAAGGCCAATACAAGGGCTACCCGCTGCGTACGTTCGTGGGCAACAATTTCCAGGGGGGATACAGCGACCACCTTCCCGTATTCATTTACATCGGTAAATAACCCAACAAAGTAATTATGAAGATCAGAGCTTTACTTGTTATCCTGCTCACGCTGGCCTGTGCCGGGGCGTATGCCCAGGACGGGGGCGTCAAAGGCAAGGTCGTCTCGCGTGACGGCCGTGTCGCACTGAGCAATGTCAAGGTGGTTGTCGAACCGCTCGGCGTCACCGTCATGACCGACAACCACGGTAATTTCAATATCGACCAGTTGCCCAAAGGGGAATACCAGTTGAAATTCGAAGCCCCCGAGTTCGAGAACCTCGACCTGGCGATCCGTGTCGACAAGATGGTCAAGAACCTCAATTCGGTGGTGATGTCCCCCGATGTGCAGTATGTCATCGACGACGCCGTGTTCGCGGAGTTCGACTCCGATACGGCGGCCGACGGGCAGTCGCTGCCTTCGTCGCTTTCGTCGTCGAAGGATGTCTTCAACAACATCGCCTCGTATAAATTCAGCGAGATGCGTTTCAACGTGCGCGGTTACGATTCGCAGTATTCGAGCATCTACCTGAACGGCATCCGGTTCAATGACGCCATGACGGGCTATGGCCCCTGGTCGTTGTGGAGCGGCCTGAACGACGCCACGCGTAACCAGGAGAATACCGCCGGGCTGCGCTCGTCGGGCTACGGCATCGACGGCATCGGCGGTACGACCAATGTCAATGCGCGCGCTTCGCAGATGCGCAAGGGCTTCCGTGCCAGCGTCGTGAACGGCAACTCGATGTACCGCTTCCGCGCGATGGTTTCCTACGCTTCGGGCCTGCTCGACAACGGATGGTCGTACGCCTTCTCGTTCTCGACCCGCCAGGGCGGCAACTCCTATGTCGACGGGGTGTACTACAATGCCTACGGTTACTTCGCATCGGTCGAAAAGCGTTTCGGCGACGACCGCCACAACCTGGCGCTGACCATCCTGGGCGCACCGACCGAGCGCGGAGCGCAGCAGGCGTCGACGCAGGAGGCCTACGACCTGTTGAGTAACAACTATTACAACCCCAATGTGGGCAAGCAGGCCGGCAAGCTGCGCAACTCGCGCGTGCGCGATTACCACGAGCCGATCGTGATGCTCAACTACGGGTTCGACATTTCGTCGAATACCAAACTTGCTGCCGCGGCTTCGTTCCGCTTCGGCAAGAACGGCTATTCGGCCCTGACGTGGACGGACGGCCCCGACCCGCGCCCCGACTACTACCGTTACCTGCCCAGCTTCTACACGAACCGTATCCTCCAGTTGTCCGAGGGCATCGAGAGTTCGGATCTGGGGACGTACAACGACCTTGCGCTGCGTTCGATGCGCGAGTGGATCACCGACCCCAGCAAGAGCCAGATGGATTACGACAACATGTTCCGCATGAACTACAACCGCAACAAGTCCGGGGCTTCGGGCATCTACATGATCGAAGAACGCCATACCGACCAGCGCGATTTCAACTTCGCGGCCAACATCGCCCATACGTTCCGCAACCAGTCCGTGCTGCGCGGAGGCCTGACGGCGCGTGTCAACCGCACGGAGTACTACGACGAGGTGAAAGACCTGCTCGGTGCCGACTACTGGCTCGACGTGGATAAGTTCGCCCTGCGCGACAACGGCAACTACAACCCGCTGCTTTCGCAGAACGACCTGGATTATTACCTCAAGCACGGCGAGGCCCGCCGCGTCGGAGAAGGCGATAAGTTCAGCTACGATTACTACGCCAACCTGCGCCAGGCACAGGTCTGGGCGCAGTATTACGCCTCGTTCGGCGGTTTCACGATGAGCCTCGGCGGCGAGGTCGGCTATACGGCCATGTGGCGCGACGGCCGGCTGCGCAAGGGCCTCTTCGCGAACAACTCGCTCGGCAAATCGAAGACGCTCGACTACCTGACCTACAAGCTCAAGGGCGAGTTCTCGTACCGTTTCTCGGGTGCGCACGCCATCGACGCCAATGTGGCCTACATGGTCAATCCCCCGCAGTTCCGCGACGCTTTCGTTTCGGCGCGTACCCGCAATACGACTACGCCGGGCCTCGATTCCGAGAAGGTACTCGGCGTCGACCTGTCGTACAACCTCAATCTGCCGTGGATCACGGCGCGCGTTTCGGGTTACTATACCTCGGTCGCCGACCAGTCGAAGGTTATCTCGTACTATGACGATACGCAGTCGTCGTTCACCAACTTCGCCATGAGCGGCATCGACAAGCGTTACTACGGCCTCGAAGTGGGCGTCGTGGTTCCCATCTGGGGCGGCATCTCGTTCAACGGTGCCCTGAGCCTGGGCGACTACCGCTATACGTCGGACGCCAACTTCACACAGACGCGCGACAACAGCGAGGAGGTGCTCCGCGGCGACAAGGTGCTCTGGGACGACCTCTACGTCGAAAGCACGCCGCAGACGGCGCTCAACCTCGGTCTGAGCTACCGCGGCCCGCGCAACTGGTTCGCCTCGGTCGATTTCAACTACTACGACCGTATCTACCTCTCGATGAACCCCGCGCGCCGTACCCGTGCCGCTTATGCCACGGTACTGCGCCCCGACGAGGCGGCACAGCTTCCCGGCGCCGTGAAATACACGGCGCTGATGAACCTGCGCGAGCAGGAGAAATTCGACTCGGCCTATACACTCAACCTGAGCGTCGGCAAGAACTGGTACATCCACCGCATCTACCAGCTGGGCTTCAGCCTCGAGGTGAAGAATATCCTCAACGACCAGACGATCCGCACGGGCGGTTACGAACAGATGCGCCTTTCGCGCCGTACCTATGTGAACAAGGAGGGTGCGGCCGCCCAGCCGATCCAGTACTACGTACCGTTCGATTCGAAGTACTTTTACCTGCTGGGGACGACCTATTACCTGAATGTATATTTCCGCTTCTAATACGATATGACGATTATGAAAAAGATATTTCAGTTATGTGCCGTGCTGGCCGTGATGTTTGCGGTTACGGGGTGCTATAATGATTTCGATGCGCCGAAGCCCGCCAAAGTCTATACCGACGAGGATTTCGCGGGGATGAAGCATATCTCCATCGCCGATGTGAAACAGATGTTCCTCGATGAGCACAAGTCGCTCGGTGGTACGGGCAGCAACTCGAGCTGGGGCGATACGAAGTATGTACAGATCGGCCAGTCGTCCGACGGGCTGGATTACTACATCAAGGGCAAGGTGCAGTCGAGCGACGAGGAGGGCAACGTCTACAAGTCGCTCTACCTGGTGGACGATTCGGGTGCCATTGAGGTGAAGCTCACTACGGGGCTCTATTTTACCTATCCGATGGGGCGTTTCGACAAGGCCACGGGTACGATCCCCTCGAACTGGGTCTATGTCAAGGTCTCGGGCCTCTATATCGGCAACTACCGCATGATGCTGTCGCTGGGCGAGGGGCCTACCGATTCCTACAACAAGGTGGGCGAACATAAGTTCTATGCCAACTCGAACATCGAAGATCCGACGGAGATCCGCAAGCGCGTATTCCTCGGCGGGGAGACGCAGCTGGAGCTGGGCAAGGAGATCCTCGAGATCACCGAGGCCAACTGCGACGATTTCTTCGGCCAGAACGGGCAGCAGTATTTCGGGCGTCTGGTGATCCTGCGCGGCGTTACGTGTCGTTACGGGACGGTGGGGTCGAACATTTATCCCGCGTGGATGTATACCGACATCCGTCCGGTGATGAACAAGGTCTGGTACCGCTGGGCATTTAGCAACGACGGTACGAACCTCTACGGTTCGGTGCTTTTCACCTATGACAGCACCCTGCCTTCGACGACCAACAAGAAGGGTGTCTATACGGTGCGCACGAGCGGTTATTCGCGTTTCGCCCAGTATCCCGTCGTCCGCGACGGCGCGAAAGGCGATATCATGGCCATCTTCGGCATCTACTCCAAGGACTGGACATACAACTACGGCGCTTACCAGTGCACGGTCAACTATTTCGACGACATCATGTTCGACAAAGACGCCTTCCTGACGGAGGCGGAGGTCGAGGAGCTGACCCCGGCCGATTCATGGGTTACGCCCGACACGTCGGACGACGAGTATACCGAATAACCCGCTCCGGCAGAAACGACGGCCGCCCTCGGAAAGGCGGCCGTTTTTTCGTTGCCGGTGATACCGGGAAGCGTTAAAATCCGTATCTTTGCGAAGGATATTCACTCCTGACCGATGAAAGATTTTGCAGCCATAGATTTCGAGACGGCCAACGGCCGGCGTACGAGCGTTTGCTCGGTGGGCGTCGTCGTGGTGCGTGGCGGCGAGGTGGTCGACACGCTTTACAGCCTGATCCGCCCGCGTCCTAATTTTTACAGCCGTTTCACCACGGCCATCCACGGCCTCAGCTACGAGGATACGGCCCAGGCGCCCGATTTCGCCGACGTGTGGAAGCAGATTGCGCCCCGTATCGAGGGGCTGCCGCTCGTGGCGCACAACTCGCCCTTCGACGAGGGGTGCCTGCGCGCCGTGTTCGAGTTGTACGGGATGCCTTATCCCGGCTACCGGTTCTATTGTACGTGCCGTGCCTCGCGCAGGACGTTCGGCAGCAGCCTGCCCAACCACCAGCTCCATACCGTGTCGGCGGCGTGCGGTTTCGACCTTGCCAACCACCACCATGCCCTGGCCGATGCCGAGGCGTGCGCGCGGATCGCGCTGAAAATCCTGTAACGGGGTTCCTGTCCCGAAACAGAAACTCCCGGCAATAGCCGGGAGTTTTCGTATTTTCCTGTTGCCGGGTCAGAGCCCCAGCTCCAGCTGGAAGCGGATCTCCCAGCGGTTGTAATCGGGGTCAAACGATTCGCTGCGGTGGTTGTACGACATGTCTGCCTGTACCTTAAGGCTGTGGCCGATGATGTAACGGGTGACGCCTACGGTCGTCTGGTTCCAGCGTTTGTACCCCGCAAAGGGTTGTACTTCGTGCTCGGGGAAGAGCGTCGAATTACGCAGGGCGACCTCCCATTTCTTGTCGAACAGGTAGCTGGTCTGTATGTTGAGCCCCTGCCCGCTGTATACGAAGGCATTGCTCTGGGGGTCGAACAGCGGTCGGTCGCAGCTGCGTCCCATGAAATCGGTATAGAATGCGAATCCCCGGTACTTGAGGATGAAATCCGCAAAATAGGAGCCGATGTTGCGGGTCGCGTCGTCCGGCATGACGGCGCCGCGCTGGCCTTTCAGGCGCGATGCCTTGTGGTTGTAGGAGTAGGCTCCGGCCACGAGTATCTTGACCTGCTCCTCGCCTTCGAAATCTCCCTCCATCACGTCGCCTTTCGACTTGAACCGCCCCAGCGGGTAGAGCTCCAGCCGTCCCGTGTAGGCAAGCCCGCCGTTGGACGAACTGCCCCAGTTGCGGCCTTCGCCCAGCGTCACCGAACCTTTGGCCGAGAGGTTGAAGCCCTCGCCCCCGCGCATGTTGTATTCGCCGAAGAACCCGAAATCGCGGTCGAGGTTGAACTCGCTGTTGACGATGCTGCGGTCGACAAATTGCAGGGCGCTCGAAGAGTTAATGCGCGCCCGGTTGGCCTTGATCTTGGTCTGCCCGAACCCGATGTTCCACTTGGGGCTGGGGACGTAGTAGACGATTGCGTCGCGCACAATGTTCATATTGCCGTTGGGCAGCGGTTCCGTGTCGTAGGAGGTGAATCCCAGCTGAACCGAATAGACCAGTTTCGGGGAATAGATGTACCCGTCGAAGCGCAGGCGCAGGCGCTTGACCTGCGCATCGGTTTTCGTGAGCGTGAAATCCTTGTCGAACGAGAGTCCCACCATGTTCTGCATCCGGAAGCGCATCGTCAGTGAGAACCAGTTGCTTTTGGGACGGAACGTGATGCCCTTGCCGACTTCGAGGTTGGGCATGTTGCGTACGCGCTCCAACAGTTCGTGTTCGTCTTCGAGCGAATCGGCGGAGATGAATTCGGTTTGCCTCAGTGGCGAGCGTTCCTGTGCTGTAGCGATTGCGCAGCTGCACGTCAGCATGAGCAGAAGGAGTGTCTTTTTCATGTCGGTCTTGTCTGTCTGTTTGTTTCGTTTTGTTTCGTTTCGGCCGGGTTCGGGCAAAAATACAAAAAATATGCTCTTACCCGGTTAAGTCGCTGCAAAGTTGGGCGGTAAACCTGAAAAGAATATGAAATAGCCGTTGGAATCTTCCCGAAAAGGAACTAAATTTGTGGTGCGGCATCCGTGCACGGTTTCCGTTGGCGGCATGTCGCCTGCCGGACAATAAACCTGCCGGTTTTACGTTTTATGAAACGACAGAAAAATAAAAAGACGATGACAACGACAAAATTCAAGGGCACGCCCGTGCATATCGACGGCGAATTCATCCGGGCCGGCGCCCAGGCTCCCGATTTCGAATTGGTAAAGGGGGATCTCTCCCCGCTGAAACTCAGTGACCTGAAAGGCAAGCGCGTCGTGCTGAACATATTTCCCAGCCTCGATACGGGCGTCTGTGCGACTTCGGTGCGAAAATTCAATAAGCTGGCATCTTCGCTGCCCGACACGGTCGTCGTGGCCGTGTCGAAAGACCTGCCTTTCGCGCAGTCCCGGTTCTGTACGACCGAGGGTATCGCCAACGTCGTTCCCGCGTCGGATTTCCGTGCTGCGGGTTTTGCCGGCGCCTATGGCGTGCTGATGGCCGACGGCCCGCTGGCTGGGTTGCTCGCCCGTGCCGTGGTGGTGATCGACAAGGCGGGGAAGGTGGTCTACACCCAGCTCGTGCCCGAAATTACCGAGGAACCCGATTACGATGCGGCCGTCGAGGCCGTGAAAGCCTTTTAAACTTAATTAAATAGAACGAAATGATACGATTGAATGTTTTTATCCGTACGACGGATTCCAACCGCGAGGAAGTGGTAAATACGGCCAGGGAACTGGTGGCGGCTTCGCTCAAGGACGAAGGCTGCGTGGCCTATGACCTGTTCGAAAGCACTACGCGCAATGACGTGCTGATGATCTGCGAGACGTGGAGCGACGCCAAGGCGCTGGCCGCGCACGAGCAGGCGTCGCATTTCACGACCCTCGTACCGCGCCTGCACCAGCTCGGCGAGATGAAACTCGAAAAGTTCGTCTTCTGATTCGGTGTCCATGCGGCGGGAAATCCGTTCGCCTTAGAAGGAAAGACAGATATGGAACAGGCCGGCTGGTAATACCAGCCGGCCTGTTCGTATTCGTAAGGATGACCTGCCCGCACTTTAGAACGGATAGCCGATCGCCAGGTGGAACCCGAGCCCGTCCTTGAAACTGGAGATGTTGTAATACCCCGTCTTGTCGGGATTGGGGTAGGGGGTGTGGATGCCGATTCCGAGGTCGGCACGGATGACCAGGTAGCTGATGTCGTAACGCAACCCGAATCCGGTGCCCAGCGCGATTTCATTGAGCAGCCCTTTCCATTTCAGTTCCGCACCGGGGCGTTTGGGGTCTTTTTTCAGCAGCCAGATATTCCCGGCGTCGAGGAAAACGGCGCCGTTCAGGCGTCCCATGATGCCGAAGCGGTATTCGACGTTGGCCTCCAGCTTGAAATCGCCCGTCTGGTCGAGATAGCCGTTGCGGTCGTTGGCCGGGGGACGGTAGCTGCCCGGCCCGAGCGACCGGATCGTGAAGGCGCGGATGCTGTTGGCGCCCCCGATGTAGAACTGTTCGCTGTACGGCATCACCTCGGAATTCCCGTAGGCATATCCCACGCCGACGAGCAGCCGCGTCGCCAGCCAGTTGTTCCGGCGCCCGATGCGGTGGTAGAACTTCACTTCGCTCACCTCCTTGACAAACTGCGAAAAGCGGTTTCCGAACAGATGCTGGGGCTGTTTTTCGCCGAACAGGCTCAGGATGCCCGAGAGGAGGTTCCCGGCCGAGGTGACGCTGTTCTGCCAGTAGAAGCGGCGGTTGCCGGTGCTGCCGTAGGTCTTGTCGAACGTATAGGTATAGTTGATCGACGGTACGAACTGGTTGCGGAAACTCATGGCGATGGCCGGGTTCTCGTCCATCGTCTTGTCGAAGGCTTCGGTCGTGTGCAGCAGCTTGTTGTAGGTGAGTTTGAATACGGTCAGCGAATGGCGGCTGTAAGGCGAGGTCTGGAAATTGTATCCTGCCGAGCCGCTGAACGCGATCAGCCGGAAGAAGCTGGGGCGGTTCATCAGGTCGACCCCGAGTTGGAACGTCGTGCTCCCGGGGTATTTCAGCCTGCGCGTGATGAACGACGGCAGCAACAGCCGCGGAATGCTGAGGTTCGCATTCAGTCCCAGTTCATAGGAGTTGAGCCGTGAGGAACGGCCGCCGGAGTTTTTGTTGCCCGTCTGCCATTCGTACGAGCCGTTCAGTTTCAGGGCGAGGACTTCGCCGCCCCGGAACAGGTTGTTGTTGCTGACCTTGAAGGTGATGCCGGGGCCGATGAAGCTGTTCGACTTCGAGGTTACGTCCGTTTCCAGGGCGGCTTCCAGCGGATAGTCGAACTGCGCGTCGATGGCGACGTCCAGCGTGTCGGAGCCCCGCAGCGAGTCGAGCGGCGTGACGCTCAGGTTGACGGAACGGAAAATGCCCAGCTTGTTGAGGTCGGTCTGCGTGCGGTTTTGGGCATCTACCGTGAAGAGTTGCCCGCTTCGGAGTGTGAGGGCCCCGGACAGGATCCTGGGGCGGATTTTCATCGGCCGCTGGGCGATGACCGTCGCATTGGGCAGGCGGAGCGTGTCCGTCGGGCCGGGTTTGATGTTTGTCAGCCGCACCGTGATGCCGCCCACCCGGTAGGGCTTGAGCGCCACCTCCGGCAGGTTGGGCTTGAGGTTCAGGCGCAGGTCGACCTGCCGCAGACCGGAGGTCGTATCGGCCAGGTATTCCAGGTATTCGGGACGGAAATAGTAATATCCCCTGTTGCGCAGCAGCTGGGAGATTCGTTTGCGTTCGAGCGTGAGGCTGTCCATGTTGTACTGCGCCCCCACGCGGAGCAGGGACGTGGCCCGGAGGCTGTCCATGAGATGCTCCATGCCGCTGTCCACCTCCGGGTAGGCGATCTTCGAATAGTGCCAGGGCGGCGCTATGCCGAGCGTATAGTACACCTTTGCCTTCCGCCCGTGTTTGCGGTAGAGCAGGGAGTCTGCGGCGTGCGAGCCGAAATAGCCGTAATTTTCGAGCACCTGTTCCGCGACCTTCGTCCGGAGCCGGGGCTGTACCTTCGAGATCAGCACGGGCTGTTTGGCCAGCCGTTTGAATAACCAGTATTTGAATCCCTTTTGCCTGGGCGTGTAGAGGTAGTTGTAGGCCCACAGCCCGATCGGCAGCGGGGTGCGGATATAGGGGCTGTAAAGCGGGTTGTTCGGGGCGACCGACAGCGGTTCCTTCACGGCCGATTCGGCTGCGGCGGAGAGCACGACGCCCGAGTCGGGTTCGATCCGGATTTTCTTCACGCCCGTATACAACACCTCGTCCGACCCCAGCCGGCGGGTGGTGGAGCAGGCCGCTACCGACAGCACGGCGCAAACCAGGATGCAGGTATTTCTAATGTGTGCCGGCCTCATCTCGTTTCTGTTTTTTCGCTTTGGGTTTCGTCGACTTGAACAGGTCGCCCAGCCTCAGCAGTTTTTTCCGGATCACGAAGCCCACGCCCGTTTCGGTGATTTCGCCTTCGAGGATGCTTTCATACCCGGTGTGGCGGAATACTTTCAGGTACATGTTGTCGCGCTTGGTCAGCATGTATTCCAGCGAAATGTCGTCGATCAGGTTCTCCTTGAGGTTCTGCGACGGGTCGGCGTCCGTGCTGAACTTGCCTCCGATGACGGCGCGCACGCGGTTGCTGAACAGGTTTTTGGACAACCGGTAGGAGTAGTCGGTGCGCTGGCCGTTGGGGTCGTCCTCGCCGTAGGAGTTGATGCCGAAGCTCAGGTCTACGCCCTTCAGGTTGTTCTGCGCCCACTGGTTCAGCTCCTTCTGGATAAACGAGTTGAGCGGGTTCTCAGAGCTGACCTTCGCCGTGGTTCCGGGGCCCGTGTAGGTGTTGTATATCAGCAGGTTCATAGCCTGGTTGGCGCGTTGCTCGGCCGTGAGCGAATTCAACTGGTTCTGCATGGTGAGGTCTTCGGGGGCAGAAAGTCCGAAGCTGACCTCCAGGTTGTCGAGCGAATTGCGGATGTTGATGGAGATGTCGAAATTCACCGCACGGTTGTCCTGCCCGTCCGAGGAGACGTTGGCACGTACGGTCTCCACGGCCGTGATGTTGAAAGCCGGGTCGGCGATGTTCCCTATCCATTCGACATAGCTGTCCGGCGTGATCTTGAAGATTTTTTGGGAGATGATGGGCGGATTGTAGCGTACGCTTCCGCCCGAGAGCACGTATTTCCCCGACAGGCGGACGTCGCCCAGCGGGTTCATGGTATAGGTCAGGTTGCCGCCTCCCTTCAGGTCGATCCGGTTGTTGCCGTCCGCCGAAAGGTCTACGGCCGCCTGTACGTCGTTGTTGATGTCGACATTCACCAGCACGTCCATGCCTCCGATGCGTATTGCCTGCGATGTTTCTTCCTGTCCCTGGGAATCCAGTTCCCGGAACGAGACGAACGTCACGATGTTTTGCGGACGTTCCTTCACGTCCATCGGGGAGTCCTGCATGACGTAGTTGATGTCCGTGCCGCCCAGCAGGGCTACGTTGCCGCGGACGACGAGTTCGTCCAGGGGGCCTTTGGCCGTCGCGTCCAGGTCGAGGTAGGCCTTTCCGTAGACGGCCGTACCATCCTTCCGGGCTACGTCGACTACCTGGAAATCCGACGCCCGGAGCGCGATATCGGCCGTCATGCGGCTGAAATCGGCCAGGTCGACCTCGCCGACGATCGTCAGCGGCTTGCTGTTCGGGGCGAGGAGCGTGTAGTCGTCGAATATGACGCGGCTGTCGTCGATGCGGATCGTGTCGGACGACAACCGGAACGACGTGCCGATCATCGGTACGCGGATTTCGGTCTGTGCGAAGTGCACGCCCCCGTCCAGCCTCGGCCGGTTAGCGGTGCCTCCTGCGTGGATTTTCGCCTGCAACCGGCCGGAGAGGCGGATGAGGTCGTCGGGCAGGAACACGTTGGCCTGCTGCAACGGGAATCCGGGGATCGTCGCCGTGAGGTCGAGCGGGCTTTCGCGCTCTGCGCGGTAATCTCCCCGGACGGTCAGTACCTCGGCGCCGTCGAGCGTCAGCCGCGCATCGGCCACATGTCCCTGATCCTGCTTGTAATAGAGTCCGAAGTCGACGTTGCCGAAGCGCCGTTTGTCGTACGACAGTTCCGCGATGGACAGGTCGCCGCGCAGGGTCAGGCTGTCGGGCGTCATGCCCAGCGTCATTTCCGTACCCAATACGCCGTCGACGGGCGGGGCGGAGGGCAGCAGCCCCAGTGCGGAACCGATGTTCAGGCCCGCGATGTCCAGCCGGATGTCGTCGGACGCCCCCTCTCCGGAAACCGTTTGGATTGCGAACCGCTGGTCGCCGTGCCTCATGTCGAGGTCGGCGTCGATGCTTTTGCCATACCTGTAAACGAGGTAATTGCCGGGGTTTACCGTCCAGGGTTCGTACCCGAATACCGGGTCGGGCGGCGTTACACCCGCCCTGACCAGGCTGTCGTTCCATTCAACGTCCAGCCCGAAACGGAACCCCTCGCGTCCCGCCCGGTTTTTCTGGCAGAGGTTTACCTGGCCCCTATTTCCGGCCACATGGCCGTACAGCCCTGCGAGGGCTACGTTGTCCAGGTTCCCAGGGACGTTCGCCGTGCGGAGGAAATAATCCAGCCGGCGGCCGTCCTGCGCGATGCCTGCCGTCAGCGTGTCGAGGACGACGCCTCCCCAGGTCAGCCTCTCCGCCTTTATCCGGAGGGATACCGGCAGGGAGTCGCAATTCACGCCTTCGATGTCCAGCGCGCCGAACGACATTTTTTTTGTTTTCAGAAAATTATTCAGGATATTTTCGCGTCCGGCCGTGACACTCAGGCTGAAATCGGGCAATGCGGGTTTCAGGGTCTCCATGTCGACGCTTTGTGCCCGTATCTGCCGTGCGAGTATGTCGGCGCTCCGCGTCAGGGCCGGAACCAGCGAGTCCACGGGCCCGGGGGAGACGAATGCCAGCGACAGGTCGCCGGATGCCAGTTTGGCCCGCGTCGCCGTCGTGTCGGAGCTCAACGACAGGCTCGTCGGACGGATGCGGTCTGTGCGGTGCCGGGTTCTGACCTCGATGCTGTCCAGGGCTATCCGGGCCGTATAGCTGCCGGCGTCCGAGGCGGACGCCCCGGCCTCCAGCGCGAACGACCCGCCGATTTTCTGCGGGGAGATTCCCAGCTCTGCCAGGTCGAAATCGAAGACGTTGCCCGTGAGCCTGACTTCCTGTTTCCGTTCGGTCAGCGTGCCCGAGACCAGCAGCAACAGCCGCAGTGCCTCGTCCCGGTCGGACAGGCGGCCGGAAAGCTGTCCTCCTTCGAGGTTTGCGTTCAGCTCCACGCCTCCGAAATCCCTGCCGCGGAACTCCGCCCGGTCAACCTGCAGGCGGATGTTCCCCCGGGTCTGCGCCCGGAGCGGATCGAATCCGCTGCCCCCGGCTTGCAGCGCCAGGTCTAAAAGGCCCAGCGAATCGGCCGGCAGAAACCTGTTCAACGGAAAGCTGTCGCACCGTAATTCGATTTCGTAGGCCTCGCTGCGGGTATCCAGCTGGCCTTGCAGGGCTATCTCCCCGCCGTCGGTCGAGAGCGTCGAAGCGGCCGAGAACGCCCCTTTGTCTGCGCCGGCCGTTCCGCGGAGCCGGATGCGGTCGGGGATCGCTATGCGCCGCCGCAGGGCGGAGTCGGGCAACAGCGCTTCGAGGAACGCCATATCCCTGAAATCGCCTTCGAACCGTGCGGAAGCCTCCATGCGGTCGGGGTCGAGCACGTTTCTCGCCGCCCCGTCCGCCGTGAATGCGACGTGTCCGGGCGAGGAGATGTCCAGCCCGGCTTTTCCGATGTCGCCCAGCGTCCCCGCTGCGGTGAGTGCCAGGCTGACGATGCGTCCGTCGAGCATGGGCGGTATCAGCGCCGGATAGAGGTATTTTAGGTCTTTGGTGTTCACGTCGGCCGTGAGCGCTGCCTTGAGCGGCGAATCCGGAGCCAGTGCCAGAATCCCCTCCCCGGCGGAGATGTTGGCCTCGATCCGGGAAAAGGGCGTTTTCAGGGTGACGCCGGCAAGGGATATGCCCGAGGCGTCCATGCCGATGTCCCCGGTCATGTCGCTCACCGTGAGCCCGCTGCGCTCGGTGAACGCCATGCGGCGGATTTGCAGGGCTATGTCCGCACCCCGGTTGTAGATCGAATCGACCGCCAGGTCGAGCGTCGAGAGGGCGATGAACGACGGGTCGAATCCCGCTGCGGGACGATGGTTCAGCAGCCCGTATTCCGCCCGGTTGTCGTCCAGCACGACGCTGCCGACCCGAACCGTCCAGGGGAGCGACGGCGTGCTGCCGCCGGGGACGGGAGCTGCCTCCTGTTTCTCTTTTCCGGGCACTGCCGGCCCTGTCAGGTAGGAGTAGCCGCCCCGGTTCAGCAGTACGCTTTTCACGGATACCTGCTGGCTGTCGAGCCGTACCCGGCATTCATCCACCGTGCCTTCGGCCAGGCGGACGGAGAGTTCCGATACGGCAGGTGCCGTCCGCATCCCGAAAGCCAGGTTTCCCACCGAGAGTTTCCCGATGCCGATCGTCCACGGCAGTGCGGCCGTGCTGTCCGCTTCCTCTTTCGGAGCCGCTTGCGTTATGTCCAGCCGGACATCGGCATCCGACAGGACGAGGCTGGCGATGCCTGCCGTATTTGCCGAGAGGTCGGCCTTGGCCGCATCCAGGGACAACAGACCCGCCGAAAGGCGCATGTCCATGCCCGCCAGCGAATCCTTGTAGCGGGCGGCGACCCGCTCCAGCCCGAAGCTCCGGATGACGACCTCTTTCCGAACCAGGGGCCACAGGGCGACATCCAGCGAGAGCCTGCCGCAGCTGAGGAGCGTATCGGCCTTGTCGACCAGCAGCGTGTTGTCCACCGACAACCGGAGCGGAAAGGAGAGCCGGAGACGTTCGACGGACAAATCCATCCCGAGCGCCCGCGAGGCATAGCCGACCGCGCGCTTCCGAACGAAATCCTGTACGGCCGGTATGTAGAGCAGGGCGGGAACCAGTATCAGGACGACGAGGACAACGAGCAGCGCACGGAGCGTATATTTGATGATCTTTTTCAGCATTAAAATATAGTGTCGTGTATTGTAACGCCGTATAATACAATGTGTTGGTGCGTGAAAGCGCTCTTGGTTTTACGGGCAGCCCGTAAAATCGTGGCAAGTTACTAAAAATCCGATGATTGCACAACGGCAATTCCCCCGATAAACGGGCTTATTCGAGGTCTCAATCGTCTTTTTTGATTTCACCCAGCTGCCCGGGCGGTGCCTAAGCGGCTGACACAGCCGTTGCCGGGGGACATATATCGCATATCCCCGCCGGACGCCGTGCCGCGCCTACCGGAAGAAACTGACGAGCAGCATTACATTCAGGACTGTCACTACGGCCCCGATCCCGTAGAGCAGGTATTTGGTGAACCGCGAGTTCCGGTATTTGCCCATCACACGCTCCGAAGAGGTCAGGTGTACCTGCAGGAAGACCGTGAAGGGCAGCTGGATGCTGAGTATCATCTGGGAGTAGATAAGTCCTTTGAACGGGTCGCCGATCAGCAGGATGATCAGGAATGCGACGACCAGCGAAACCATCACGCCCGTCCGGGAGTGGTTGTCCCTGATGTCGTAGGGCTCTTTGAATATCCCGGCGAAGATCGAGCCCGCGGCCATCCCCGAGGTGATCGTCGAGGAGATCCCCGCGAAGAGCAGGGCGACGGCAAAGATATGCGTCGCGCTTCGCCCCAGGAGCGGTTGCAGGAGCGAATCGGCCTGCTGCAACTCCTCCACAGGTGTTTTTGTCACGAAGAAGGTCGCTGCGGCCAGCAGGATCATCGCGCTGTTGATCGCCCAGCCCACCAGCATCGAGAAGATCGTGTCTGCGTACTCGTAGCGCAGTTGCCTGCGGATGACCGCGTCGTCGCTCAGGTTCCACTGGCGGCTCTGGATCACCTCCGAATGTAGGAACAGGTTGTGGGGCATTACCACTGCGCCCAATACGCTCATGATGATGACCATCGAACCTTCGGGGAACGAGGGCGTCACCCATGCCCGGGCGGCTTGCGGCCAGTCGATCGTTACCAGCGACAGTTCGTAGATGAACGACAGCCCGATGATCGAGACGAAGGCAATGATCCATTTTTCGATCAGCCGGTAGCTGTTGGTGAAGAGCATGACGACCACGAACACGAGCACCAGCAGCGCGCCGATGCGCACCGGTACGCCGAACAGCATTTGCAATGCGATCGCCCCGCCCAGGATTTCGGCCAGCGAGGTGGAGATCGACGCCAGCACGGCCGAACCCAGCAACGGGCGCGACCATGCGGGTTTGAGGTATGCAGATGCCGCTTCCGACAGGCAGAGGCCCGTGGCGATGCCCAGGTGTGCGACGTTGTGCTGCAATACGATCAGCATCACGGTCGAGAGCGTCACCATCCATAGCAGCGTGTATCCGTATTGTGCGCCTGCGGCCAGGTTTGAAGCCCAGTTGCCGGGGTCGATGAACCCCACGGTGACGAGCAGTCCCGGGCCGATGTATTTGAAAATCTCCAACCCGCCCATCCGGGGCTTGTGATCCGGGCCGAAGAGTCGAGACCAGAATGACATAGTTACATAGTTTATTTCGGCCCGCAAAATAAGAAAAATAAATCGTTTTTACGGGTTGCCTGCCGGACAACTTCGTGCGGGCGCGTCAATTGCCGGCTCGGTTTTCGGTTATAGGTGCAAGTGGAATAATTTGGCGATGCCCGTCACGACGATCTGCACGCCGACGCAGAAGGTGAAGAAGGCGACCATCTTGTTGATGACGATGCTGCCGCTGGTGCCGATTTTCCGTATGATGCGCTCGCCCTGCGACAGGAACAGGTAGAGGATCAGGCACATCAGCACGATTACCAGCGCGATGATCGCATAGGAGAGCAGCCCTTTGGCCCAGCCGTCCTTCATGCTCACCGAGGCCATCAGCGTCAGGATGACCGAGACGCTGCCCGGGCCGATGCTGATCGGGAAGGTGATCGGGTAGAAGACCTGCGATTCGAGGGCTATTTTGTGGAGCGGGTTGACATCCTTGCCCTGCGCGTGCCCCACCGAGGAGTCCGAGTCGCTGAGCCATTGCAGGGCGGTGCGGCAGATCAGCAGCCCGCCGCCCAGCTGGATTACCGGCAGCGAGAGCCCGAAGAGCGTCAGCACGAAATGCCCGACGGCCAGGCTGCCCAGCCCGACGAGCAGATAGTCGGTGATGATCCTCCGGATGATCGACTTGCGGTCTTCATCGTCCAGCCCCGACAGAAGCCCGTTGACCAGGAAGCCCGCACCGACGGGGTTCGCCACCGGAAACAACGCCATGAAGGCGGATATGAACGTGAAAAGAAATCCTTCCTTTAACATCTTGGGGTTCGGAACTTTGTATTGTGGTGCGAAAGTCATCAATAACTATTCCAAACCTCCGGTATGTCCGCATAATATGTTCCGGGGCGCAAATTCGCGGGCGGCCTTTTCCCTGCTGCCGGTTTTCCCTGCTGCCGGCGGCAGCGCCCTGTCGCTGTCGCCGGGACGACGTGAGGCCGCCTGCTCCGGTTACGGAACTTTTTTCGGGCTCCTTTTCCTGCGGCCTTGCCCGCTGGCATTCGCTCCATGCCCGGGGAGCGGCGATGCTCCTTTGCAGGGCTTCGAATCCGGCTGTGGGCGGGGGCGTGCGGCGCCGCACGCCCCGGTGCGGATATTCCGGGCCGTATCCCATGCCGGTTCCTCTCCACCGTCCCGTATACGTCGTGACGCGGTGCTCAGCGCATGATCCTGGCGGGCTCCACGGCCTCGTCCTCGGTATCGCCGGGGCTGAACTCCTTGTCTGCGAAGAGTTCGGCGAGCCCCGTGATCTGTTTCAGGCGCAGCAGTTCGTCGCGATCCATGCCGATGTGGCGCATGATCCACTGGTCGGACATCTGTGCCCGCGTCAGCTCGGCGACGATTTCGCTCATCAGCTCTACGTTGTGTGTGCCGCGCGCCCGGTTGTGGCGGATGGTCGAGGCCATGCGGTTCGAGATGTCCTTTTCGATCACCGCCACGGGCAGCAGGCCCCTCTCCCGTTCGTAGATGCGTTTCGACCGCTTGAGCACCAGGTAGCGGTGGTAACCGTCCACCAGTTCGTAGAGATCCTTTTCGGCATCGTAATAACAAACGCACGGCATCGTGTAGCCGTCCTCCCAGATCGACAGCTCCAGCAGTTTCATTTCGGGCGGGGCTACGACGTTGGGGTTGTAGCTGTTCGCCACGACTTTCTCCACCGGCACGGCTCTGACGTCATAGACAGGGCTCCGGTACGTTGCTTTTGTCGGAGGGTTGCAGTAACGATTCATATTTTTCCATGATTTTATTTCGGCGCTGCGTCTCGCTTTTGTTCGGCGAGAATCCCATGTATTTGCAGGCATGGTCGTTCTTCAGGATGCAAATGCAGATCCGCTTGAACGTCGGCAGCCGGCTGAATTCCGGAAGGTCTATGTCGTCGAGGTATTCCATGCGCACCGGACGTTTGTCCGTCCGGTAGGCGCTCTTGCCGCCGATTTCAATCCGAATACCCGCCTTTTGCAGCTTTGCGATGGTTTCGTCGGGGAGGCACCCGCCCTTCTCGCGCCAGAAACGGATGCTTACGGAGAGCTTTTCGAGGTAGTTATTCCGTGTCCGCTCCGGAAGCGTCGAGAGCAGGAAATGCATGTAACCTTCCCAGGTCATCCCTTTCGGCAGCTTGACCGATTGCCAGCCGGTGGCAGCCGTCCGGCCGTACAGCGCCGCGAAGTTGGCGCCGTTGACCCGGCCGATCATGCGGCCCCACGTGTCCGGGTCGATGGCCTTGTAGAGATGCAGGCTCGAAATCGCCTGCGAGATGAAAGGGCTGGCTACGCGTTGGCTCTCCAGCGGTACGCCGGCCATGTAGAAGAGGTCGTAAATACGGTTGTAGGGCCAGCCGAACCGGCCGTTCGCCGTCCAGATGTCGGTCGTGAGCCAGTCGTAGAGCGGGTAGGCGTTGCAGATTCCGCCGCCGACCCATTGGCGTATCCACCGCTTGCCCGAAAATCGGTGGTGGTTGCGGTCGCTGTATATGGTGCGCCAGCGGTTGAAACTCTCCTGCGTGCGGATGCCGATCAGGCAGCACGTGCGTGCCGCCCGGTTGCGGGCGTGGAGCCACTCGGCAAAGCAATTCTGGAATTCGTAGTCCCACATGTCGTCCCTGAAGAACGGGAAGTCGCGGTGCGTGAGGCAGTCCGCAGGCATCTCTCGCACCCACAGTTCCCGCTTGGACTCTTCCCACGGCCTCCAGTACTGCTGGAACATCGAGGTACAGGTCAGCACCTTGAACGGCACGCAGACCCGGTAGACGTCGAGTATGTCGGCGTTCGCGGCCAGCGTCCGGTTGACATAGTCGACCGTGTCGCGGTACTGTATCTCGTAGTCCATGTGGAATACCCCGATGCGGCGTTTCAGATGGTGCCGCCGTATGTAGTCGATGCACAGGTTGAGCAGCACGCCGCTGTCCTTGCCGCCCGAGAAGGAGACGTAGACGTTGTCGAAGAGATCGAATACGGTTTTCAGCCGTTGCTGTGTCCGCTCGTAGACGTTCATGGCTGCGGACGTTTATTGTCGTACTGCATCGCGACGTACTGCTTCCACTCCCGGATTGCGGCGAACCCCTCGGTGCGGAATATCTCCGCATGGCGGATCAGCGTGACGGAACGTATCGTATAGTCGCGGCCATAATACCGGACGACCTCCCGCAGGAACCGCGCGAGCAGCTGCGGGTCGTCGCCCGAGACATAGTAGTTGTTGATCCTTGCGATCCCGCTGTCGGTAATCTCCACCGGCACGAATCCGTAGACATTTTCACCTTCCCAGGCGACGAACCACGTATGCGAACGCGAAGTCCAGAACGGATAGTTGTTGTTCTGGCGCAATACGCTGCGCCGCATGACCAGAGGCGCGACGAGTGTGTAGAGGCGAGGCGAAGTTCCGTCCAGTTTTTCGATTGTCATATCCCCGATGCCGCATTTGCGGACTGAATGTTGTATATTTGCGACTGAATGTTCCGAATATATGGGTTGTCATCACAAATATAACAAATTACGCCCGTTTTCTCAAATTTTTCGGCCTCGGGGATAGATGTTTCAATCCGGTTTCCGTCCGGAAAGCACCGCCGGAAACCTGTAAGAACGACGGGGAAAACCCGGACGGGAAATTCAACCCCGGCTTTCCATGCTGTCAGCCGAGGGATTGACGCTCACCACGTCCTGCTCTATTTGCCGCTGCGTAGGCGTTCCGTCTTCGGTGGCAGGGGTGATGGGGCCGCCGTCGGCGAGTATGTCGTCCGGGGTGATCTGGGTGACGGGGATTTCCTGCATGCCTTGCGATTGTCTTACGTCGGCCTGCGCTGCCTCTTGCCGGCAGGACGGATGGTGTTGGTCGGTGTTTTTCATCGGTTCTTTTTTGGAAAGTGTGCTGCAAAGGTCGTACCGCGATGGGGAAGGGCGTTGCTGAAGGCATCCAAGCCCGGCATATCGGGGTTTGTCCGAGGTTTTTTCCTTTTTTTCCGTTGGACGGCACCCCGGAAATGGAAACCCCTGCAAATGTTAATTTGCAGGGGTTTCGCTCGATTTCGCGGAGAGTGGGGGATTCGAACCCCCGGTACAGTAATCCCGTACGTCAGTTTAGCAAACTGGTGTACGGGAAAAATATCTGCAAATATTTTCACACTTTACAGCGTTCAGTACTTTTTGTTGTAAGTGACACTACAAAAGTAAGTTGTAATTTTCATAAATGCAAATTTATAGAATGATTATTCACTTTTAGAACTGAAAATTTTCATATAGATAATGAACTTTTAAAAACTATTATCAAACTTTTAGGAAATTAAAAAACCGCCGAAGAAATCGGCGGTTTCAATTTTGCGGAGAGGACGAGATTCGAACTCGTGGAGCAGTTACCCGCTCGGCAGTTTAGCAAACTACTGGTTTAAGCCACTCACCCACCTCTCCGGTCAGCTCAACTTAAATATTGCTATTGTTGTTGATAGCGGGGACAAAAGTAAATGAAAAAAGGGGAATTACCAAATAAACGAGCAGAAAAAAATTGCATACAAAAAAGGTGGGGATAATCCCCACCTGTAAAAAGGGCGCAGACGACGCTGATCTTTCGTAAGTTCCCGAAGGCTCCTATTCTATGCTTACGCGAGTCGGCATCCCGACACAATTTATTTTATGCTCACCTGCTGCCCTAATTTATAGTATTCGTGCTTTTTTATCCATGTCTTTCAGAAAATAGCAGATTGTATTTTCTGCTTTGGCGCTGACGGCCATTGCCCGTTTTTGAGCAATAGGGCCAAAAATGTAATGCCGCAAATTGGGTGGATGTTCTATGTATTTTGCGAAACAGAACCCAAGATTTACAGAGGCGTAAAATTCACTTGGTTTAGTCCGGGCCTTTGAAAGTACGGTACGATTCCGCTGGCCGCTAATCTTTATATACCCCCGATTCACTAATGTTGTTCTTTGCATCGTGTGAATTGGGAGTATTAAGTATTGATGCGGGGTTACGGTATCGCGCACCTGATAGATATAGATAAATCTTCTGACTATTGTTTCCAGATCGTGCGGAAATCTTATCCATTCTCCATTATATTTACTTATCAGGTCTGCTACTCGCACCGGGGCAACATCGTCGTAAGTCCATCTGGGGGCTTCGTTAAATGTCGGGTTCGTAAATGTCGATATTCGGGGGTACCGCTCTGCAAGGGTATTGTTGATTGACGGGGCCCCTACAAAATGCCATTGAGTGCCCATTATAGAGCGGTTCGGTATTTTGGCCCCCTTCTGCCGGTGCCTCGACGTGCAGCGTGCGAGCCCCACGAACAGGTTAGGCATAATCCGGTTAAAATGCTCTGCGCTGCACATGGGCCGAAAATAGATGTCGGCATTAAGCAGGCCCCCGATTTCATTGGTGAAATGCGTACTTTTGTCTTGTTGTTTATAGATCACGCGGATAACCAATCCCGGCAATTTACCGTCGTCCTCAACACTCTCACTGCCGCTGGCTGCGGGGACGTAAAGTTTATGGGATGCCGGGTCTTTTTTAACCTCAACGGTGTAGCCTGTTGTCTTTTGCGCTGCGGCCACTCCGCCAATAACGGTTTCTGTTGCTGCGGGTAGTTCATACGGAGCCGGAGTGTTATCCAAATCGTTGTAGTCGCCGCTTGTGGCGACGGCGGCCAGCTCCGGCATAGCCGGATAAGCCGGGACATACAGTCGATGCGTTTTGGGGTCGATTTGCACCTCAACGGTGTAACTCTTTCCTTTGTCCCCGGCAATAATACCGCCTAATTGAGTTGCTGAAGCCGGTAGTAACTCCTGTGTGCTGTATTCGAGGTCATTCCATGCCTTAACCCCATCGCCGAATTTGATACGGCGTGTGTCGAGTTCCAGCCCGATCTCGCCCTCTCGCAATATCGGATTGACGGCGGCCCAGCGTGCCGCAGTTCCGCGCCGCTGCTGAAATCTCGTGTGAATGTTGATTGTTTGGCTCATTTTCTTATGCGTTGCCGCCGTCCATGATGAAAGTATTGCTCGCGTCCTGTAAATAGCTGGTGAGGCGTGCAGTCGTAAAGTACAGACGGCTGCCCTCTGCTATGTCGTCAGTCGTAAGAGTTATAACGCCGACTTTTCCGTTTACGGATAATACGGCGTTGGCCGGGACGGGTATGCGCTTCCAGTTCGCCAGCACTTTGGGGTCGTTACCCGCGAGGATAAACGCCCCTGCCGGCGCATCGCTTCGCAAGCAGATGTCGCCTTTCTGTACGATCTTGGCTAACATTTCTGCGTCGCTGGCAGCCTCAACGACATCGACAATCGCAAGCTGCGGCAATACGGACGTGTTGAGTTTGCCGGAAGCATCCAATATCGGTACTTGTCCGGCGGTGGTGCCGACATTGCGCGATGCCGCTGTCCCTGCATCCCGGATTTTATAGAGAGGTAGCGATGGAACGTCGTTTTCGGTAATTGATAAGGTCGTTGCGATTGAAATATTACCGCTTCCGTCGAATGATGCGCTACCACCTACGCCGCCTGTAAGGGCGATTGTCCGGGCCGTTTTCAGTTTGTCGGCCATCAAAGCCTTATCGACATATCCGGTGTCGGGCCCGGCTCCGGCTGATTTCGCATATTTATCTTGCTGCATTACCCCGAGAGTGTCAAAACTTTCGACGGTAACAATTTGCTGTAATACCTTTTCCAAATCGTCACTCCATGTCACCATATACAACGTGGGTGGCGTAGTCATAACGTGCATGAAGATTGTTCCCGGCTCCCATTTTTTAGCATCTTCAGCGGTTGGAGGATCATCAAAAAGAATAACTTTCCCAAGAGTATTTTTAGGCAGCATTGTAAATACCTTTGTGCCATCGCCTATTTTTAGATACTGCTTGTCCGTGCAATATCCCATTTCACCTTTTATCAGTACCGGATTGGCTTTTAGCCAATTCGATTCGGTATCGTTGCGAAGAACGATCTTTGTTTTTAATGTTACGTTTGCCATGATGATAGATTTTTATGCGTTTCCTCCGTCGATAATTTCTATTTCGTCATAGTGTTTTCCTATGACGCAGTAGTTTAGGTGTTCATCATCCCACCGATATAGTTTGCTGGCTTGCTTATCCAGATACAGCATGTTCGGATTTCCGATGTTTGGAAAGTTGTGATATGTTGCGAAGCTGCGCAGTCCCTCGGCTGGGATGTTGGTATTTTGTGTCCCTATCCACCAATTCCCGTCTGGGCCGATATGAGGGGTTATGCCGTCTTTTCCGTCAATTCCAATACGGGTTACAAAATCGAAATACAGCCGATGCGAAAGCGCCGAGCCGTCCGCAACCGTTAGATTGCCCTGCTGGATTGTGCAAATCAATTTCATGGTCGTATTTCGCGTGCTTTTATTAGGGGGATTGTCCGACGCTCGGCCTTGAGTACTGCATCGGTCAGCGTGTCGCGGAGTTCAATCGTCAGTACGATTTCACCCTCGTCCATATCGACCGTGGCTGAAGCTGGGACATTTATAAAGTAGTGGGCGCTGTCGCGTCGCTCGATCTTCAAATCTGCCGATGTGTCCGAACGTGCTATGATGCACACGCCGCGTCGTGATGTCGAAAGCTGGGCCGTAATTCGGTATCGGTCGAGATTGTCAAACCATGCTGACGGGATGATCTCCGGCAATACGTCCGGTATGTCTATCTCGTCCTTTATGGCCGTGAATAGCATCCCGAAACTTGTGCCTGCAATTATCGCTTTTGTGCGCCAGCAATTCATTATTATAGTCTTTTGCGGATGATTATGCCGATGATTGCTCCGGCCAGCAGTCCCCAGCCGATTTTTCCCGAGGTGAGCCAGAACCGTTGCCACCATGTCAGCGGCATGGGTACAGGGATTTCGATGCGTTCGCGCTCTTGCCGGTCGATTGTCTGGGTTGTTGTCGTGTCTGTAACCTCAACAGGGATGTTTATCGGCTTCTCCTGCGGCTTGTTCCGTAGGTCGTGGAATAACTTACCATCGGGACGGATAAAAGCGTCAGATGAGGCGTAATCCGTTTCGAGGTGCGAGGTGTCGGACGGCTCGATGATCGCGCTTGCCCGCTGGTCGGGGATATGCACGATTATCGGCACGTATTCGATGCGCGTGCGGATGTCTACTTTCCGATCTATACGCACGCTATCGGTGCGGCTGCTCTGGATGAGTGTCCGGGGTGCCGAGCAGCTTGCAAGTCCGACGATGGCAAACGAGAGGATGAATGTCGCGGTGCGCATGGGGTCAGATTTTTCCGTAATATTTTACAAAGCCAAACCATCGGCGCTTATGTTGGTATTCGGGTTCGTTCTCGTGGGCATAGGCTTCCATTTCAAATGCGGATGCGTGGTAGGCTTCGTCGTTCCACCGGTCGCGGGCATCGCCTCGTATCATGTGATATGCGTAGGATATTGCCCACTCTCCGCCGTACAGCAGGTAGTAGGTGAAAGGCACCAGCAGGAGCCATCCTGCCGAAAGGTGCCCGCAGAAAAGGTGCGCGGCTCCATGCCCGAGGCACCAGAGGACGGCTCCTAATACGCAGCACTCCCAAAACTGGCGGATGTGGATGCCCTCATGTCGCTTGGTGCGGGCCGAGAGTTGTGCGAGTTTGGTAATGACCACACCGAAGAACATGCAGGTTTTGAAATTGCCGAAAAGGAGGCGCTTTGCCAGCTTGGAGTTGTAATAGACTTTCATAGTTGTAGGTTATTTGTTGTTGTGATATTCGATACAGCGGACGATGGCCGCAACGTGCATGTCGGCCACACGCTGACGGCCCGACCCCGAAAAGATCAGTTTGCAATCATCTTTCGTGTCCATGAAGAAATTTTCGGTTAAGACCGTCGGACAGGACGTGTGCTTGAGGATGTAGAAATTTTCCTCTTTGTCCGGGTCGCCGTCGGTTATGTCTTTTCGCATCCGCTTCTCGGGAAATGCGCGGGCGGCTTCCTCGTAAAAGATCGTCGCATAGTTGTCGGCTTCGGTCTGACCGATGGATGTCCACGCTTCCCAGCCGGTACCGCCGCCCGCGTTCGCGTGTATCGACACCAGCAGACAGTCGTTTGGGCCGACAACTCGCGCGATCTTGTTCACTCGCCGCACCCGCTCGGCCAATGATATGTCGCAGATCTCCGACACGATTAATTCGCAGTCCACGCCTCGGGCCGTCAGTACTGCATGTACCCGCCGTGCAATATCCCGGTTAAACTCGTATTCGTAAAGCTGTGAGCCGTCGGGCCATACCGGAGAACGCTTGCCGGGCGTTTCTTTCCCGTGGCCGTTGTCAATCAATATTTTCATTTTGGGTAAGGTTTAGTAACGAGTTGAGTTGATCGCGGCGCGCTTTGCCTTTGTCGGCGCTGTCTTTGACCTCGTTGTATTTCAACAATAAGCCGGTTATTTCTTTCGGGTCTTGGGCATTGGCGAGCAGTTCGACAAGGGTTGTCATTTTCACCGCTGCCGACCGTATGGCCGTGAGATTCTCCCGCACGGATTTGTATTCCGTGTAAACCACACCGACCCCGGCCAGCCCGGAAGCATACGGGAGCGAATAGATGCCGAACAGTATGGCCAGCAGGTCAAATAACATTAACATCCCGGTAACTTTTCCGTAGTCGCCGAATTTCTCGAACGACCGCCGGAACCCGTGGCTGTCCCTCGGGATTTTGAGAACACGCGCCTTGCGGATGCCGGTGGAAAAGTCGATGATAACTGCTGCTATCATTACGAACCATACGACGACCTCCAGCAAGATCGCCCGGTGGAAAGCGTGTCCCTCTATGCCGGTCAGTTCGGCGAGGTACTGTAATATTTCGGATTGTTCCATAATCGTTAAATTGTTCCTGCGTCGATGTTTATTTCATAATCTTTAGGTGGGGCCTCGCTCGGGTCGGGAGCTACCATGAACGACTGTTTTAGGGCCGGACGGTAGAACCGGAATAAAAGCGTTGATAATTCAGCAGCAGCGATGGCGAGTTTTTGTAAATAAGTTTTCCATAAATCGCTGGCCTGTATGGATAAATACCACTCGGAAACAATCAAATAACATAATACATTGGTTGCACTATGGTCTACTGCGTCGAGCTCGGATAGTCCGTATAGTTCCCGTCCGTCGTCCGCCAGACGTGCCGTGAACGTAAGGCCGCAGGTGTCGCCCTCAACCGCCATCGGGTGACTATCCGGAACGATACGCCGAAAGTGATGCGATAAGGTGGTGAGGGCTTCGGCAATTTGTTGATCGAAAAAGGCCCGTTCGTCAGCAGTTATGGCGTACCTGTCGAATAGAGGCAACCCCTTATCGTCGGCCAGCGTCCGGGCATTGTAGGCCGTTTCCGTGCATATTGTTTGGAACAGGTTAGCTTTGGCCCATGACAACCGAATAATCTTGTTCTCTCGTGTAATCATAGCATCCGGTATGGTCGTTCGGTGTGGGAACCGATAAGTTTGCTTCGCAAATCATCGAGCGCATTTCCAAAAAGGATTTGGTAATACTGGAATAAGGGGGCATCCTTACCACCATACCACCACATGAGCATCCCGAATTTCAGCGCGTCTTTTATTCGGATGGCTGTTGCTTCCGGGGCCATGTCGAGAATATCGCGCATACGGAATAACAGCAGGTCGGGAATGAATAACAGCCGTTCTACGTTTTTACTGATTCGAGCCCGGAGAGCTTCGGCGACGCTCTGTAAATTGACCATGAACGCATCGAGCAGGGAGAGTTCGAGCGTATGTGTCGCAGTCATACTCTGCCCGGCTTCCGTCGTGCGGTTGCGGTAGTCCAGTAATGTCTGATCGACGCACTCGTTAAAAAGTGCCCGGCAATCTATTTTCACGTCGAAATTCATAGCAGCGATAATATTTCCGATGCGCGTTTATCTGCGGCCTGTGCTCCGGCTGGTTCGTTGGAAACACCCAGTACCAGCGCGGCGAGCGTCCATGCGGTCACGTCGATCAGTTTTTCGGGATAGGTGTCGTTGATCCCCTTGTAAGGGATGTACTCACCCTCGGCTATATGGTGATCGGTGCCCGTAATACTGGAATAGCGCAGCTTGGTGCCGCCATGCGTAAGTAAGGCGACAGGCTTTGCCATACCGCCTCGCGTAACGGGGTGATACTGATAGGTCGCTGCCGGGTGATCTTCCGGCAGAGCATCTAATACGGGCCGTTGCCAGCCGTCCATACGCAACCGGGCGAGACGTAAGAAATCAGCGGGCAGATCAATTTGGCCGCTTCCGTCGGGATTGGGCCTCAACGGACATTCCGCAAGACTTTTTACCGATGAAATCGTGTGCAACGGGGCCGTGAGCAAAACCCGCTTGCCCGCTTCATCAATGAAATCGTTGAGCGGGAAATTCGGGCTGTTAGCTGCGTTATCTTCGGGATAAATCTCGTCGATACACCGAAGCGCCTGCGCTATGATTTGCTCGCGCTTCATCACCAGTTAATAAAAAGAATGTTGCGTTTGGCCGCTTCGATCTTGATGTCGTCTTTCTTCATACCTGCGGGCACCACATAGTCGAGGTTCGCCTGTAACCATGCACGCGCTGCCGCTACTGACGTTACCGTTTCCTCGTGTGTAGCCGTGGCCGGGTCAGACAGCAGCGTTTCCAGATCGGTTGCCGGGTTGTTGGGTGCTGTTTCCTCGATAGGGGCGGTTGGGGTGGTGGCCTTTTCCCAGAATGTCACCTGATAGGCAGGATGCTCATGCAGCGCGTCGATGATGGCCGGGTCGGATGTGGTGTAGGTGCTTTCTCCGACCCCGCCGAAATATACCTCGGGCTCGAAGCGTACCGCTTCCAATCGCCCGTCAGCGCAACGGACGGACGTGCGGTATTTCTTGTGGTTGAGAACGAAAAATGTTGCCATGTGTCGTGGGTTTTATGACGGGAGCAGTTGCCCGCTCCCGTCGTTGTGAGTAGCTTATTTCACCGTAAGCAGTGCGTGTGCATCGGGATTCGTCACGGCGAGAGTGTGGCTCTCGTCGATACGAACATCACTTGAGCGGGACAGACCCGTTTTGTCGCGTTCGAGCTCCGTGGCTTCCAGCGGTTTCTGTATGGCCCGATAGACGTTTGCCGGGTCAATCACGATGGCGGCTTTCGAATAGCCGTATTCGTTCAGCAGGTCATGCGGTTTCATCAACAACTCGCCGTCCGGAGTGCTGATACGGTGGAACGTGATACCGAATACGACCTCGGTACTGCCCGCCTCTAACTGTTTCTGAACAGTCGAGGCCCCGGCCATCTGCCGCCCGAAATCTTTTCCGTAGAACATAATGCGCCGCTCGCTGCCGTTATTGCCGCAGAATACGTCGCTACACCAGCCATACAGCAGGTCGTTACTGATCTTGCTCTCGGCTCCCATGTCGAGATGCTTTTCGATCTTACGCACGAGCCCGTCGCTCATGTACTTTACTTTCCGGGTCACGGGGTCTACAAACCGCTCTTTCACACCGAAAAGCGCATCGGCCTCGTTGGTCATGCGGAAATCCAGCAGGGCTTGTTCGCGCATATCGAGGATGCCGAAATTCACGTCCTTTTCCGAAAGTTTCTGATAGAGGCCCTCGCTTACGGTCGTCATGTGAATCTGACAGTAGTTGCTATCCGAGTAGGGCATCTGGCTGGGGTCTTCCGACATACCGGCGTTCTCGTGCTTTGCAACGCCGAGCCGATAGATCGGAGTATCGACGGGCAGCGCGGGCAATACCGCTGCGTTGATCGGGTAGATCGTGATTTTGTCCTGCGCGATTGAATCCGTGGCGACGATGTGGCAGATCAGCGGATTGAGCGAGAAACCGCCCGATGCAACCGGAGTGGCGACCTTTGTGGCATTGTCCACGTTCATCGTGGGGAACAAGACATTGCCGTCCTGCGAAAAGATGTGCGCGTTGATTACGTTGATTTGCTTTGCCCCGCTCTCGCTTCCGGCGGTCACGGTGTAGGCTGTTTTTACTTTGCTTTGCACGCCTCGGCCCCGGACGCTGTAATACTGATATTCGAACGAACTGCACGGGACGTTTTCGAGTTCCCGCAACAGCGTGTCCATCGGGAACAGCGAGGGATTGATCTTTGTGATCTTCTTTGAAATTGTCGGGCGGTTGATGTCCTGATCGTCCACCGTTCCGTCAGCTTTCGCCGGCTTAGTCGTGGTGACGGTACCGCGCATGGTTTCACCGGCGGTCGCTGCTGCTCCGCTCACGGCCATCAGCGTCGTGCCGAGGTCGTCGGGAGAGAAGAACGCGAGCAATTCACGAAACAGGTAAACAGAAACGACGCATCCGCAGATCGCCAGAACGCCGTACAGGAATTTGTTAATTTTCATAATAGTTTGGATTTTGGTTAGAACTTACGTTTGTTACGGCGCTCAATTACCTCGTCGAACATATCTTTGGGGGTTTCTGCTTTTTCGGATGTTTCGACGCTTCCGCCGTCGGCAGGCAGGCCGTCCGTCTTGCGGGCCTGCTTGCGCTTAGCCTCGATCTGCTCGTTGCGACCTTCCACCTTGCCTGTTTCGAGCGCGTCGGCCACGGCTGCGTCATATACCCAACCTTGATAGAGTTTGGTAAGGATTCCCTTATTCACCTTGCCGTCGAGCAGGTTTGCGAGAATCTCGTTATCGACCCATTCGACGAACTGTTTTTGTTCGTCCTCGTCGAGCCCATGTTCGGCGAAGAACGCATCTACGTCGGTTTTGCTTTGGGCAATGTTCTTGTCGCGGGCTTCGGTGCGGGCTTTCATGTCCGCGAGGCGCTGGCTGCGCTCGGTTGCTGCCTTTTTGTATGCGTCATAATCGGGTTCACCCTCTGGAACGGCCAATTCCGACGGATCGAACTGTCGGGCAATAGCAACCTGCACCGGTACACCGTTCGCCACGTCTTCGATGATCTGCGCGAACTCGGGGTATGCCTGTACTACCTCCATGATCGTTTTGTTGGCCGCCTCGTGTCCGGCGATTTTCTTGTCGCTCTCTGCGAGATAGTCGTAAAGGGTGTTTTCGTAGTCATCCTCGTCGGCGAACTGCCGGTCGGGGAATTTTGCAGTCATATACTCCCGAACACGCGATACGCGGGGAGCTTCCGCCTGCTGCTGGTTGGTGTTTTCCTCTTGCATTTTTTCACATTGATTTTGTGTGTGATAGATTCCGATGTAAAAGTATCTTATTTGTTAATTTTCAAGATGTTATAATTATTAGTAAACTTGCGATAGTCGCACAAAATGTATCACTATGAGCAGGAAAACGAGGGTGCGGGACGAGGTGCCCGAGAAGATTTTAAAGAGGCACAATGAGATACGCCGCCGCTATGAAGAAATGCTTGCGCGGGAACGCGCCGAGAATCCCGAACGGCTGAAATACTTATCAAAGACTTATTTTGTAGAAATGCTCTGCAAAGACCCTGTAATCGGATTGAGCCCGAACTATGTACGGCGTATTATCAATGGGCGAATTTGATATACCGTCGCTGCTTACCCAGAACGAGGAGCATAAGTCCCGTTTGTTTGCGCCCTACAATCCGCTTACAGGTGAGGGATCACCCATCGAACGTGTCCGGCTTTATTTCTCGCCGGAATCCTATGTACTGATACCGACATACATGGCCCAGACCCCGACGGTTGCTGCAATCATCGACGCCGGGGGTGTCGAACAATACGCCGCACGCGAGGGCATTGCTGCCAAGGTCATGTGTGGCGTCGTGCATCGGCTCCGGGCTGTGTATGATTTTGAGTTTTGGTGTATCTCCTGTGTTAAAATCTTCGACAAGACCACGGGCCGCCTCGTCCCGTTCAAACTCCGCCGGGCCCAACTCAAGCTGGCGCATATTCTCCTTACTGATTTATTCGCGGGGAAGCCTGTCCGGGTCGTGCTGGTTAAGGCGCGACAATGGGGAGGTTCCACCGTTACGCAGATGCTTATGGCGTGGGTGCAGATATTCCACCGTTCGGGCTGGAATAGCGTAATCGTGTCTGATGTGGAAGAACAATCCCGAACGATTCGCTCTATGTACTCGCGCATGGCCCTGCGGCATCCGGTAGAAATATGCCCGGTACGGTTTTGCAATTTTGAGGGTTCGAGCAAGAATAAAATGCTGGTAGATCGGGATTGTGTCGTTTCGATAGGCTCCATGCAGAAGCCCGACAGTTTGCGAGCAGGGGATATAAAAATGGCCCATCTTTCAGAGGTGGGCCTATGGAAGCGGACAAAAGAGAAAAGTCCCGAGGATGTGATACAGACTATCCTCGGGTCGGTGCCACGGGAACCGTTTACCGTCGTGGTTTTGGAATCGACGGCAAAGGGCATCGGTAATTTCTTTCACGATACATGGTGCGATGCGGTAGACGGGAAATCGGCCTATACTCCGCTATTCGTACCGTGGTTTGAAATTGACATTTACTATAAACCGTTCATCAACGAGAAGCAGAAGATCGAGTTTATACAGTCCATGACGCGCGACGAACTAACCCGATTCTATGCGGGGGCCACGTTGGAGGGACTTAACTGGTATCGAGAGAAGCGACGCGAGTATTCGACCGATTGGCAGATGTGCAGCGAGTTTCCCTCAACCGCCGATGAAGCGTTCCAAACTACCGGACGCCCGGCGCATGACCCGCTGTATGTCCGCCAGCAGCGGCCCTTTGTCCGGGAACCGCTGTATGTCGGAGAACTGCTCGCCGATGCGACCTACGGGCCCGAAGCTCTGCAAAATATACATTTTGCGCCAACGGCCACCGGAGATTTTCACCTTTGGAAGCTGCCCGATACCTCGCGGCGTATCGCCAACCGCTATGCGGTGGCACTCGACATTGGCGGGCGCAGTCCCAATGCTGACTGGAGTGTTATTTCGGTGCTCGACCGTATCGCCATGATGGACGGGGGCGTGGAAGAATGTATCGCTACGTACCGGTTCCATCTCGACCAAGACCTGACCGTATGGCGGGCTGTGCAGGTCGCGGAGTGGTATTGTCATGCGCTGCTGGCCGTCGAAGCGAATAGCCTCAACCCTAAAGGGCAAGAGGGCGACCATACGCTGACAATCCTCGACACGATCAAAGAGCATTACGATAACCTGTTCTCGCGGTCAGACCCTACGCGCATCCGAGAGGGTCAGCCGGTGAAATACGGGTTTCACACCAACGCGGCCAGCAAGACCGATCTTGTAACCCAAATGACGAAACGGCTACGCGAAATTCTTTACATTGAGCGAGATAAACGGGCGTTGGATGAAATTGGCTGGTACGAGCTCAAGCCCGATGGCAGCTATGGTGCCGTCGATGGGAAGCATGACGATATTTATATGAGCCGGGGCATTGTACTCAAAGTTTCACAACTTATGGATTTACCCGTGGAGATTCGGCAGAGTATCAAGCCACCGCCCGGTAATGTCATATTGTCGGAAGCATCCATGTAAAAACCCCGACAGACTGACTGCCGGGGTTTCCGTTGTGGGGCTATGGTTTTCTATTCTTGTTTCAGCCGGTCAATCTCGGCTTGTAATTTATTTATATATTCGGGATATTTTTTGAATGTAAATAACCGAATATTTCTGATTGTTACGGCTTTGCTGCGGAGTTGTAGCCACATGTCGAGGATGGCGAGAAATTGACGGTAGAGTAAACCGGCATTGACTGTTGCCCGCATTTTTATATTTTGTTTGAATGCATGGGCAAAGACATAAGCACCCGCATATTTCTCGTCTGCATACTCGCTGGGCCGTTCTATAAAATCCATCGTGTCGAAAAGAGATGCGGCATCACTCGGTGTATTATGCCACAATTCCAAATGTTCGAGTGGAAATTTATCCGTGTTCATGGCATAGATCGGATAAGTTTCCGCCCACCATATATTACGGCCTAAACCCTGTAAACTACTGCTATCCCATCGAGTGAAGCGATACATTTTCAGGCTGTTTTCAGGGGTGCCCGTTTGATCGGTAAGTACATATAGCCAAAAATTATTTTTGCCGTCAAACATTATTTGGCCGTTGAAATAACGTTTTTGGTTAAAGAAAAAATAGATAATATGCGAGGTTACAGGTTTTGCGGATTGGAAAGAGCTCCTTTGGCCGAATTTATACTCAACAATATTACGGGCGTTTAATCTAAAGTCCCAAACCCAGAACCCTATCTTTCGGGTGTAGTCATTCTCTAACGCCCAATTCTCGTTTTCGGTTTCGCGGCTATACTCTTTTTCAATGCGCCAGTAGCCGGACGGCAAGTAGTCACACGAAACCTCTTCACTCTGTTTTTGTATGATATGTAGTTTCCCATCAGGTAAACGATCAAATTGCAGCTTGCTTACCGATTCCCCATTTCCCCAAATAATTTCCAACTGTTTATCGGTTAGTTTGGCAACGTAGTAGCGCCTATCTCCGATCTGTAAATATCTTGTCTTGCGGTCGAATGAATAGGTTTGGATGCTGTTGTCGTATTGCGTGGCTATTTCCACGGTGTTATTCTTTGAAAATAGGTATTCTTCATGTCCGCCCAGCCAAATGTCGGCATCTTCCCAGAATCCGTTTCTGTAAGAACTGAGAATATGATATGTCCATGCTCCGGCGAGCGTGCCGGTCATAGGTGGCCGCTTTAGCCTCATAAGCCGGTAGGGGTCTGCGGTCGGCAGAATATTGTGGATTTGCATGGCGAGAGGCCATGTTATCGTTGTTTGCTGATCTCTTATCTGAAATAGTTTTTGTCGTTCTTCTAAACCGATTCTCGCCCCGAAAGCAAGTACTTGCAGTCTTGTTTGGGGGAATTTCGTTTCGCTTTTTTGAATGATTTCAAAGAGGTATTCCCATTGTTCGTTTGTAGTCTTGGGCATAGTCGTTTTATTTATTTGGTAGTAAGAGGTTGCGTAATGTGTGGATTATTTGCTCGTCGGTGTTGTGTGTATATGCTGCACCGCTTTTCCCCAAATAGAGGTTTAAAATTGTCCGACCGAGCTTCTGCGCCATGCTCACCGTGTATTTTGTTCCACCGTTCTGTACTCCGTCGTAATAGCAGATCAACGCCGAGGATTGCGCCAACAGAACATCATTACGCCGGATAAATTCGGATTTATAGGGTTTTTCGCCGATGGCATAGTAGTAACTGGCACAAAGTTTTACCGATTTGTACCGCGCCTTATACGTTGCGCTGCCGCTGTTCCCGTGTGTGGCGAACGGTACGATGCACGCGAGGCGTAGATCTCGGAGCTCCTGTTGTAACGACAACACCGCTTCACCCGCCAGCAGGTCGAAACCGTCGGCCATGCCGGTTAGGTAGGTGTTGTAACCTACGCTGTGAAAGTATCTGATAGCGTACCTCAACCGCTCGAATAATACGTGTTGAATCTCTGAAAGGTCATAGCCCGGTGCTGATGCTATAAGTTTTTCTGGCCGGAATCCCGAAAAAGCAACGGTACGGGCTGTGTCAAACGGATAATCTATTTCCATAAAAGGTGATCTGATATTCATACCGACCATCCAACCGAGGCAAAAAGCACACCAACGGCCAGCGGCGGCATACGGGAGAGTGAAGAAAGGCGGGAGCCCCAAATATATAGTGTACGGAAAAATCCTCACCTCGTCAAGCCAATGACATTTTTTCTGGAGGCTCCCGCTTTCTGGAATCAAAAAAACGGGGGATAGGTTGACAGTGATCTATTTGACAACGTAATGCTGCTATGGTGGATGATCTCCTATCCCCCGGTATGCTTGGGCCGGGAGCTTGCGAGTGGCGCTCCCAATGTTCCCGGCCCTGTCTTGCTGTTATACGTGGTTTGGTCGTTAAGGAAAGTTTCGGTTCATGATTAGCAGTACCAGATATAATGCAAAACGTATTTTTCAAAAAAGAACGGGCAGGCGAGTGACTATGAAGAATTTTGAACAATAGTGACGCCTCATTCTGAACCAAAACTCTTGGCCTGCCCGTTGGCTGCGCGGAAGAATTGCGCAACTCGCTGGAAAACTTAAAATTATTTATTATGAAAAGACCCACTTTGGAAAGTGGCTGGTTAAAAAAGCAACCCCGGACATTGTTTCGCCTCATAGATGCCCTGTTACGCCTTAGTACAGGGATGTTTTGCCGTGGGTTGCTTGTGGGGGTTGTGATAGTATAAGGGCAGTCCCGGTCTGTTGCGGTTGTGGGCCCGGAACTGTTCGTTTGCAAGAAAGGAGTAGCCGATTGCCTAATATGCGCCCTAACGCATAGGCCGACTACTCCGTGCGGCATAATTGGGTAGTTAGGATTTACCTTGCCGCATGAAAAAACAGGGGCCCCCGAATCATGGTGACTATGAAGATTTGGGAAAAGTGACGCATCAACGTCAGACGGAGTGCCCCTGTACGGGTTGTTGTTCGCAAAAGAGGGGGCAGCTTCTATGCTATGAAAGACCTCATTCATTAATTTGTTACCCCTTATTGTACCTGCCCCCTTTGGTGAACTATTGCGAACGCTTGGGCCCGTTGGTACTCCGCACGCCTCAACCGCACCCGAATTGGAACGGATGCAAGCAAGAGCATAAGAATATGTGTAGGCCCGAAGCATATTATAGATAGTTACGGATGAAATCCAGTTGGCACAATGCCTCATATTCGGCCAAGATTTGTTTTTTGGCCGCTGTATTGTTGCATGTCAATGTTTTGCGCAGCCTTTCTACGTCCTCGGGTGTGAATCCGAACCGGTCGATATTCTCTTGTGTCAGTTCGAGAGGACGATTTTCGCGTAGACATTCTTCGCAATAACTTTCCAGAAAGGTGTTGATATGTTCTTGTAATACGGGTATTATTGCCTTACTCGCTTTGTCAATGTAAATTCTATCGGTGTATTCTTCAGCACGCTTGCTGTCGATCTTGTCCAAGTGAGAAGCGAAATAAATACCGAAATAGTCCTCGGGGTGAATCGTATCGTATCGTTCAAAAAATTCCTGTATGGTGAATACGTTGTTTTTCAGATCGTCGTACCCCTCAATCTTGTTTGCATTATCGTAGTAACGGAGCAGGTAGCAATTCTTTTTCGGAAGCCCCGCCATGAGTGCATAAAGGTGGTGCGCATCACTCTGGATTTTCAATAGAAAATTTTTCAGTGAATTTTTACGGATATGTTTGTACTCGATCATGGTAGGGATTTTTGTTTTAAAAATAGGGGCGCAGGGTGGGAGAAGAAAATAGTGACGCATTCACACAGATTCTTCCCTGCGCCCCTTACCTACGGTCATGCCGCAGGGTGGTAACTTGTCTTTTTATAGGTATTGGGAGATATTTTGAGTTTTGAATATTGGTACGGCAGCAAGCGCCGTGCATGACAGGGCCACCGGAAGAACATAAAGGGTGTGGTTGCAGGACAGTCGAAACCGGGGCGGGGTGCAACGGCCTCGGCCGCCCCGTAAAAAACCATCCCCCTCTGCGAAGCAGAAGAACCAACGATGGATGAACCCGCGCGGTGGTATATTTCAGACATGATGAAATCCGCCGACCCGAGCGGGCCGCCGGAACGTGATATGTTCTGCTGGATGTTGGTAGACCGTGACATAAGTTTGGGGTTTGGTAGCATTGACCCGGCCCGGAAAAAAGAGGACGCAGGTACTATCTTCGAACGCCCGGCCTCACATGCCTACTTGTCAAAAACAGCCCTTGCGCCCACGGTATACCATAGTGATATGGTAAAACCGAGGAACACAAGCCTGCTTCTCTGACAAGTATTCGAGGTGTGAGTTCGGCGTTCAGATCAGCGGGATTGTCCCTAATATGTCACGGCAAAGCCGTATTTTTGTGCGAATATAACATAACTTTTTCGGTTTTAGTTATGCAACCCGCATAAAAAGGGCGTGGGCATTGAATACTTATACTCGTCAGAAGGCCTGCAACAGCCCATGTTGAAATACAAGCACAAGAGGCCCACGCCGGTAGCGTGTGGTCGTCCGCAACAGATTATCCCCGCGCCGCCGGACGTGAACCGGCGATCCGTGGGAGCTTCTGTGCCTTTGCCTCAACAATAGAAAGGTTGCAGTTTTCTGACGAAGCAAAGTAACAATCCGCCCTTTCAGCGAATCGTTACCCAAAAGTAGTATAAAAATTCTATCCGGGCAACAACGCGCAGGTATTTTTTATCTATTGTGGCGTCCTTTTGTTATCATTCAATCCAAACAGCATACTGAATGCCCTTTGTATGTACCGTGATTTGCATAGGCATAGATCACGTACACGGAGGGTACTTTGCAATATTCGCGCCGGGCCTAAAAGCCCATTGCCCGTATGTGTAGAGGGGATATGGACTTATTTGCCTGAGGTATGGCTGCCTTGTTCGGCCAGCCTGCAACTATCTGCAAAATCAGTCATGCGGTTATAATTTTCCACACAAATATAAAAACAAAATTGCAAAATAGATCGGTCGGAACCGTTGAAAGACAATACTTTATACGAATATATAATTTAAGTCTATCCACAGACTTTAATAGTGATAAATAAAAAGTCTAAATTTCTGTCCTTTGTACCATGATTAAGCGACATCGTAACGAAAAACTGATAAGGGCTGCGGGGATGCGATTGCGGGAACTGCGGGAAGCACGCGGACTGTCGCAGGAAAAAGTGCTGTTTGAAACAAACATACACCTTTCGAATATAGAAAACGGACGGCAGGATATTACCATCGCTACGCTGGTGGAATTGTGCAGTACTTACGACACCTCGTTAGAGGATTTTTTTAAGGGAATGAAATATGCTCGATCTGGAACGAAATAATGAAATTCTACAAAAGATCGCCGCAAAGTTACGGTTATTGCGGCGAAAGGCTGGCCTATTGCAGAAAACAGTATCGGCGGAAACCGGGCTGAATATGGGCCACCTTGAGGGAGCGCGGAAAAATGTTACCCTTACCACCCTTGAGCGGTTGTGCGAATACTATAATATAACGCTCGACGAATTTTTTAAAGATATAGACATTTAAAAAGGCTATCCGACCGGATAGCCTTTTTTATGGTTTGGGATTATGGTTCCTTGATTTCCGGCAGGTCAATTTGTTCGTTTACCAGTCCGTCTGGGTTTTTGTCTAAAAAATTCTTGGGCGATACTACGCTACGACCTATTTCCTTTTCGGTTTCTTCGCGGGCGATACCGGCGACGCGACCGCCGCGTCGGGCAACTGTCTTGTTTTTCTGGAACGTATCGGGCTTTTCCTGTTGCGATATTTCCGTCGTGACACGCTCGCCGAGCATGGTAAAGATCAATTCTAAATCGTCCATGTGATCGCGGAGGTTCTGACTTTTCTTCGTCAGCCCTTTTATATATCGGTATTCCGAAGGCGTTACGCCGAATGTCGCCTTTGAAATCTCCGCCGTGAGGATGGCGTAATCGCGTTGCTCCGTGATGCCGCGTTCCTGCCATTCGTCGGTGAGGTTCTGCCGGATGGCTATACCCCGCAGGCGTTTGTCTATCCACTCTTTCGGGTAGCCTTTTGCCTCGTATAGTTGTTTCATGCGCTCTTGGGCCAACTCCGGATTTTCGATCTCCTGCACTCGTTCGTAACCCACTTGGGCCAGCCATTGTTTGAACGGCTCCGCTTTGGGCGACGATATGGATTGAATGATACGAAATAACCCTTTTACGGTTGCTGCCTGCACTTTTCTGTGCCGCCCGTCCTTTGCCGTCATTTCAACAGGGGTACAAATTGTACCCCACTTGCTGTTAAGCAAGGGATCACGCGCCCGCATACGCTTTACATATTGCTTTGCATCGGTGCTGTCAGTCAGAAATTCGACTACATCGACGATGGAAAAATACCATTCGTCGTTGTGGAATATCCGGCGGATTTCTTTGTCTTGAAATACGATGATCTGCGAGGTTTCCATATCTATTACGCTTTATTACACAAAGGTAGCATAAATTGATAAATCCGTATCACTCTATTAAGACGCATAGTATATTTCATTCTTTCTCAATGCAATAATTATTCTGCGTTCATATATTGTTGCATCATAGCCATTGCTTTTGGGTCGGCGTTCTGCTGGGCTGCCTGTTGTAGCATTTGTAGTCGGTCGGGGTCGATCTGCCCGGCGGCGGCCTGTTCGCTGAATGTTTTTAACTCGGCTTGTATCTTCTCCGCTCCCGGAATAGAACAGTTATTTAGGAATATTTCGAGGGGGATGCGCCCGCTCTCCAATAGCTTCATCAGTAGATCGTCCGTCAGTTGCCGGAACACCGGCGTATCGGTCGATTTGGATGTCGTCAGGTTGAAATCCACGATCTTCCGGGCCATTTCGGGCTCGTAGTATTTCGCCAGTTCGCTGACTGATTTACCGTTAATATCCACATAGCGGCGTGTCGTGTAAAACTGCATCAGCACCTTGAGTAACTTTTCGTCGCGCTCTTCGCAGAACATATTGTAGTTCTCAAAGAGCACCACGAAATTCTGCGCGGAGTACTGCGCCTGTTGTGCATAGAGGCTTGACGGAGTGTTAGCGTGAGGTGCTTGCCCCTGTATCGCTCCGTTTAGACCGCTGATCTGCTGCATGATCGTCATTTCGGTATTGAACAGTTCCCACGCGCCAATATTCGTGCTGTTCGTGGCGATCTGCTTCGGCAGCTTATCCCCGGCACCCTTTTTCAGTAGGACAACGCCGTTTACCTTTACATATTCGCGGGCAAAATCCTTGATGTCCATGTCGTCGGGAATACATTCCTGCGGCACCATAAGCAGGCCCTTTGCCGACGAGCCGATTATGAAATCCAGCAGGGTCAGTAGACGGTTGATGTATCGTTGAATATCGACAATATCCGACATGACGGCTTTAAACTGGCCGTCGATGATCGGCATGGCCGCGAGGACGTAAGGATGTTCCTCATGCGTGTAGGGCGTTTCCATTTCTTTGATACAGTGCCCATTCGGGGTAAGGTATTTCACACGCCAGTAGTATTCGTATTGCTCCTGCGCATAGACCAGCTTCACCGCTTCGGGAGCGAGCCCTACCGCCGTGCCCTGTTCGAGCCGTTGATTGTTGATCGCTTCGACCTCTTGCATGGTAAGGTCGGTGTAGACTTCCTCGGTGCCGTCTGCGTAGTCGTGGACGTAAAGCACCCAGCGTCCGACCCGTTCCCAGACCTCAATTACCCGATATTTCCCGAGATCGTTGCAGAAAAGGAAATTTAGGTTTTGGAGCCGTTCGGCGGTTTGCAAGTAGATGCTTTCCAGCTTTGCGGGGTCGTGGCAAACGCCGTAAATCTCGCGTAATGCCTGCACGTCCTCGCGGTTTATTGCGAAATTGCGTACCAGATCGTCGAATGTATAGTCGTGGATCTCGCCGATGCGTCGGATGTCGGTTAGCCGGGGGTCTTCGATGTCTTTATTGAAGAAAAGGCGGTTGATGTTCACGAGGTCGATTTTTCCGTCGGTGCGGTTCTTGGTACTCCAATAATCGAAGCGCACTTTTGCGCAAGCCAACCCCGTGAGACATAATTCCTCAACAACATTGATGTCGAGTTTTCGTACTTTGTTTAGCTGGTGACACGACTGCAAAGCATTCGTAAGCATTTCGCCCAGCGGTTGATCGTCTTTGCTTCGGGCATATACGACGGTCTGTGTCGGGGATGAAAGAAGCTGCCCGTGGATGTTTCGGATGTACTGCTGCAAATAGTTGTGTTTGAGCGGAATTTTGCCGCTGCGGGAAATAAGGGCATCTTCGCGTATCATCTTGCCGGGGTTCTCCGGGTCGGGCACCTTGTCGCACCATTGGTCGCCGTTCTTGTAGCGTAGGTTCCGGGCGTGCTCTTTGCGCAGGTAGAGCATAGCATCCCAATCTTGCGCACAACGCCACAACAGCGAAAGGTTTTCGTTCGAATACCGCAGTCCGCTGCGCTCCTGCTCGCGGTGTGTCTGCGCGATGCCTTTGCTGGCTTGGGCCAATAGCTTCAGCTTCTTGGTGTCAATATTCTGTAACATTTTCGTCCTCGTTGAGAGATTTTACCATCGTTTCGTTCAGTTCTTCCCGTAGCCGGTCGTATTCCGGTGTGTTGGGGCGGGTGTCAGATAGGATTTTCCGTAGCTTGTTCACGGCGGTTTGGTGGGCTTTAAAAATCGTAATCCGTTGCAGGTTCCGCTGCACCTCGGGGTCTTGGCGGTCGAGCGCTGGGCCGAGCCGTTTGTACTTTGCCGCAATGTTGGTTAAACGGTCTTTGAGGTTGTAATAGCTGCCTGCTGGGTTCTCGGGCCGGGCGGTGCCGTAAAACCGGTTGAGTATCGGCAGATCACGGCTACTGATTTCCTCGCCGGGGGTCAGTATGGCCTGTGTCGTATGTACCATGTCTTTGGCAAACTTCCCCATACCGCCGCCGTAGTAGGTTAAGACGTGTTCAACGTGGCTGGGGTTCCATTCGAAGATACCCCGCAATAACGGGTCTATCTCGCCATTCTTGCGCTGGCCAGCCGGTGTATTCTCGTCGCCACCTCCTAATCGGTTGATGCCTCGGCAGAGATAGTATATGGCCTTATTCACGTTTTTAAGGCCCATTTCAGATAGTGGGTAGTTGTTGGTTGTGCCATAGGAGCGACGCCCCACCGGATAACCGAAAGCATCCTCACCGGCATACCAGATGTCATACCACGGAGTTAGGGCCGTAGGTATCAGCACGCGGGTTGCATCTCCTTTGGGGGACGGTGAAGCCACGGGGGAGAAATCCTCGTACAGCAGCGTCAGCATTGTCCGGGCAGCATCTTCGGCCCTAACTTTGCCCCGGTAGAGGTCATGCAGCAGCGAGCCTATACCATAAAATGCCCGGAACCCTTGCGGAAGTGGAATTTTTAAAAAACCGTTCTTTCCCATGTACGGGATTATAAGGTGGTTCCGCTTCTCGTATTCCGAAACGACCAGATCGCGGCCATCGTCGCCGGAACCCGCCAAAAAGAAATCGAGTAGCAGGCTGTCGAGGAACCCGGCAGCGGCCAATGAAGCAACGACTTTCGCAAATCGCTTACGGTTTTTGAACGCTACGCGGGCAATCTGGGCGGCTCCTTGTACTGATGCGTTGAAAAAGACGTAGAACATACCCAGCGGACGTGTTGCCGTTCCGCGCCGGTTAAAATTCACCGTTACGTTCTTCGCTTCGTCAATAGCTACCAGCAGCGATTTGCCCTGATCGAGTGACGCGAGGAATGTAGCGAAACGCGAGGTGTTCTCGGCGACTTTCGACGCATTTTCCAATCCCGTAGCTATCGCTTTCGCACCGCTTTTCTGCGCTGCATAGGAGAGCCAGATGCCGGGGCGCTCGCTGGGCTGCGCTGCTTTTGCGAGCTCCGCAACGCGGCCCGTGCGGAACGCTACATAACGCTTGATCTCCTTTTCAGCCTCGGCTACATCTTTACTATGCACAAAACCTGTTTCTCCACCATTATCCCGGAAATATTCGTAGAGTGCATCCATCACACGCTCGGGCCCGTATTGCTCGATCAACATTTTGCGGTCGGCGGTATTGAGTATGTCGAGCCGCCCGAGCTCTGCCACCTTCAGCGGTGCGGATTTACCGCGCACGTTCCGCGTGATCGTCGCCATGCTCGGGGGAATGTTGCGCATGAATCCGCGCAGGTCGCCGCCGGGGTCGATGCCATGTATCAGCGCGGCGTGTTGCACGTCACGCAGAAAGTTCGCTGCTACAAATGCCGGATTTCGGGATGTGAACGCTTGGGCCAGCCAGCGTGTCGCGTTGCCCACGGTGTCGTCCAGCCATTTTGGGATAGTCAGTCGGTTGTACTGATTGATGGCATTGGCCACGGCTGGATCGGCGAATGTTACCATGTACCGAATCCCGTTTACGAAACACTCTATATTGCGTTGTCGCTCGATGGATTGGCCCATGTGCCCCTCGTTCTCAAAACGGCTGTCGGCCTCTGCCGGTCGCACGATGTTTAGGCGTTCGGTTTCGTCGATGCGGTTTTCGAGGTAAACGGCCAATTCGTCGTCATGGGCATTTAACGCCGCATCCAGTTCCTTTTTCAGCCGTGCGATTTCTTTGCGTGCAGCCTGCGATATTTCTATATCCTCAACGGACGGGTTAATAGTCGTTGTTACCCAGCGGTTCCCAAGCCCCTTTGCCAACCAGACCTTATCTACGCGAAACAGATCATCCGAGCCCCGGCTATTGTTCTGTGCCAAACGCAGAGCCGCCTGCCGTGCCCGGTTGGTCTTGGCCGCGATGATAGCCCCAATGCCGATGTTTACCATTTGGGCCACGGGGTTTCGGGGCTTATTCGTGCGGCCCTCGGCTTCATGTAGTACTTGCCGTAGCGGTCGCGGGCCACGGATTTCGTCCATAAAGTCGTATATTTCGGTTGCGTCGAACGCTTGCGGGTTCCCCTCGCTGTCCTCAAAGTTGTAGTCGTAATCGCATAAGGGTACATAATATGCCCAGCCGTGGCCCTTTATCAACTTTCGGTGTTCAGGAGCGAGCATCCCATCCTCAACGAGAATGTCGAGTACCCGATCATTGGCCGCATTGATCGCCTGCCATAGCTGTTGTGTCTGTTCGTCTCCGGCCCGACGGCGAAAGTCGGCAACCAGCTTGCGGGCATACTTATCATTCCACGGATCGCGCTGATCTTCGGAGAGCGCCGCGATGCCCGAGGCATGGCGTTCGAGTGACGATTCGGCTGTGATATAGTCAATGATATTATCCTCGGTCATTCCGGTCTGCTTGGAGATACCCACAATACAATCCAATATGGGGTCTAAATACTCTTTCGTGTACTTGTCTATCGCGGTCTTTGTGACGCTTGATAAGTGGTTTAAGTGCTTGTGTAGGTCTGTCAGATCGTCGATCTGGCCGCCGCGCTGCTTTATCACCTCTTGTAGTTGCTGCACGGGCAGCGTGCTGTCTATGAGCCGGGTGTATTGACGGTTTTTCCAACTTTGTTTGTCGTAAATCACCGTAGGTTCGATATTGCCGCTGGGGGCCATTTCGGGTTGTTTGCGCTTCTGTTTGAGTAGTTCCTCAACAAATTCTCCGGCATACTTGAAATTCTCCGGCAGCGGGCGTTCGCTGGCCATCGTCCGCCGCCGTAAGGGGCTGCGGTACTTATCCGACATGACAAATTGCAGGTGTCGGCTCATGGTGCGCATAATCTCCTGCTTGGTCGCTGACGGGAGTGTAGCTACCAGTTCGTCGATCACCCGCCGGTAACTGTCTTTGTCGGTCAATTTTTGCAGATCAAATAGTGCGAGGTATTTGCGCATGGATTTGAGCCGGTCGGGGCCCATGTGGTCGATGATCGTTCGGCCCATGTCGTCGATTAGGGCATAGGCTCGTAATGCGAAATCGTTCGCAACGTGTTCGTTCTCGAATAATGTTCCGATAATGTGTCGTTCCTTAACATATTGCTCAACGGCATATCGTTCGATATTCTCCGGGATGGCATCGTCGAAGATCACGCGGTAACGGGTGTCGCCGGGAACGCTGTAAAGCTGCTGCCGGATGCGGTGTGCGGTGGCAGCTTCGGTTACGGCTGCGCCTGCGGTCTTGGCCGTCATACGACGGTGCTTCGACAACCATAGCATATAGGCGATGTCCCGGTCGCTGATGCGCAGCGGCAACCTCAACGCCTCGCGGAGCATGGAGCGTATGCGCCCAATGATGCGGGCAAAGCGGCTCGGGGTGATGTTCCCTTCGGCCAGCCGCGCAAGATATTCTTCTGTGGCGAGCCGCCGGGCCTCAACAGCCGTCAGTTTGCCGGAACGTTGTTTTTGCTCTTGGGCCATCATGTCGGCCACGGCCCGAACGCCGGTTTCATCCAGCGACTTATGAACGTTATCGAGGAATAGCCCGAACCGTTCACCCAGCAGGGAACGCAGCCCCATGTGGCCGACGATCTCGTGTAATACGGTCGCCTCGGCATCCGCTCGGGTCGTAATATTCGGCATGACAATAACCACCCGGCCTGTGGTCGGGTCGTAGTAGCCTTTGGCCCGACGTTTCCTCCGCAGGGCCAGCGGGTCGTTGTCCGTGATGTGTGTAAGGTCGGCGACGATCTCAACCGGTGTGTTGAGCTTTTTTGCAAGACGGGTTGCCGCGTGCGCTATGGTGTTGTCACTCGCGGGACGTTCGGGGTCAAACCAACTACTGCCATCCCGGAACCGGATGCTGTCGCCTGCGGCATCGTCGAGCAGTTCATCCGGGTCAATGTCTATCGCTTCTTCGTCCGTATCGGCCTTTTGTTGGGCTTCGATCTCAGCCAGTTCTGCGGCCATCTGTGCCTCTAATTCCGCTATCCGGGCCTCTGTTGCTTCCAGTTCTGCCTGTTTCGGAAAAGCCCCGCTAACCTGCGCTTGCAGCCGTTCATAGTCCTGCTTTGCTGTTTCCAATCCAAGTTGGCGGGATTCTATTTCCTGTATGTACCACTTGCCAGAAATAGTATAGGCAACCTGCTCTAAAACATTCGATATTTTGGCTCCGGCATCGCCTTTTATTTCAGGTGCTTCCTCGCATACATAGGATATGCCGCGGAATATCCGAACATCTTTTTCATTTGATAAAGCCCACGTTTTTTTAAGTCCTATCTTTATATCAAATGTCTTTCCGTTGATACGGATTGTAGTTTTTAGCTCTGCGTGATCGCGTTCGGGCGTTTTCCGTAGTGCATCGGCTTCGGCCTCGATGCGCTTGTTTAGTGGGGCAAAGAGTTTTTCATAATCGCCATTTTCGGCTTTCTGTGAGCCATATTCTACTGATACGATTGTATTGTCCGGAAATATCTTCCGAAATTCGTTCCCTTGCTTTTCAAGTGTTGCTATAACGCCCGGTGTCGTGTCAAGTATATTTTGCAGCCATTTGAGGTTGCGGGTAACGTATGCCTGATGCTGGTAGTGGTAGTCGCGGGCATTTCTCAACTTGCGCAGGTTGTTCTGTGCAAGCGACAACGCAAGTGCCGCTTGGCTGCCGGATAATGACGCCATCATCTGTCCGAAATTCGTGCTGTCGCTACTCTCGGCGTCGGGTTCCTCCAGCGTGCGGGATGATATATCGCCTTTCATCACCTGTCGGATAAACGCCTCTTTGATCTTCAAGCGTTGATAGCCGGTTACATCAAGCGTTTGTTTTACGCCCAGCCGCAGAATACGCACCGGTAAATCCATTTTCAGATGGGAATTACCCTGCCGGATGATACGACCAACCCGCTGCATATAGTCCATTGGACGGATAGGCACGTCGAGATTTACGAGAAGGTGCAAACGCTCCTGCATATTAACTCCGATACCGAGTTTTTCAGTAGTACCCATTACTATTCGAACGTCGCCATTGTTCACGCGCCGGAAAAGTCGCGCTTTCTGTTCGTCTGTGTTGTAGTCGTGGATAATAGCGATCTGTTCGGCAGTAATACCTGCAGCAATGAATTTCCGCTTTATGTCCTCAAAGACATTGAACCGCCGGTCGCGGCTTTGGTAAGAATCGCAGAAGATAGCTGCGGTACCCTTATAGTGGTCGGTGGATTTCAGATCGGCGAGAATCTCCCGCACGGCATTATTAACCTTGCTGCCCGGTTCATCCGGAAGATCGGGATTTATCAGCCGAACGTCAATAGCTGCACGCTTTGCCAGCCCGAACATCACCAACGGGATATGGCTGTTTTCCCGCTTCTGTTTCGCGGGCATAGCGTCGAAACGTTCAAGCGTATCCCGGATGCTGCGCATGACTTTCCGCAGGGCCGGGGTTTGATCGAGCATTATATCTGTCGGCTTACCCCCGTCGAGGCGCGGTGTGCCAACCCCCTCGCGTAAGCTGGATACATCCTCCGTCAATACGACATGCGCGATCTGCTGCCAGATCGCCAGTAATTCCGGCATATTCGAATAGCTGGCGAAACGCTGAGCGACCTTAAATTTCCCGTTTGTTCCAAATTCCGCAGATTCTTCGATACTCCCGAAATTGCTTGCAAAGGCATCAAAAGTGTCTATGTTGTATTCCTGTAATACGTTTTGCGGCAGCAGGTAGCGCATGAAAGTCCACATTTCCGCCATCGTGTTGGAAATCGGCGTTCCGGTGGCGAGGACAACATTTTTCCCGCTATTATTTTCAAGAATATAGGTTGATTTCAGCCGTAGACTTTGTGCCCGCTGGGACGCTGCCGGGTCGATTCCTTTAATGTTTTGCAGGTCGGTTGTAAAACCGAGTTTCTTATAGGCATGTGCTTCGTCTACCAATAACGCATCAATGCCTAACTGCTCAAAGGTCATGGTTTCATCCGTGCGACGGTCGAGTAGCCGTTGAGCTTGGGCCCGAGCGTTAGATTTTACCTTTTCCTCCTCTTTTATTGATTTTTCGCTACCTACTTTTTTCTTCTCCAGCCCCTCAATTTCTTTCTTAATGCCGTAGGCCAGTCGTTTCGCATTGTCGGGATTGCTTGCCTCAACCTCTTTCAACTGCTCTACCTTTTCCTCGATCAATCCGTCGATATACTGATTGACCCTAATAGGATCATCGGGTATAGCATCCAGATAACCGTGATACAAAACGACAATATCCCAATCGTTGTAGGCGATTTTGGCGAAAAGCTGTTGCCGCTGGGATGCCGTAAGGTCTTTGGCGGAGGGTACCAGCACGCGGGCCGCGGGATATAATGATTTGATTTCGTTTACAAACTGCTCATAGGTCGAACGTTGAACGACGATACAGGGCTTATGAGCTATTCCGAGCCGCCGCATTTCCATTGCCGTCGAAATGAGCGTGATCGTTTTTCCGGTGCCGACCTCATGCGCAAGTAAGGTCGGGCCTTGCAACCCACGCATAACCCCGATTTTTTGATGTTCACGGGGTTTCTTCGTGTGCGCGGCATTGGGGAAATAGTCGAATGTCGAAACGTCGATCTGACGTTCGACGATACTGTTAAATGCCGTATTGTATATTTCAGTCAGTTTGTCGGTGGTCGCCTCGTCTTGTTGCTTGCACCATTGCTCGAAAGCCTCATCCAGTTCCGTCTGCTTTATGGCTGCCTGCGCCATAGCTTCGGGGTCTTTAACTTTCTTTTCCTTGTTCGTAAGGCTGTCCCACTCCTTTTTTGATAGGTAGGTTTGGGTCTTGTTCATTCGGTCAAGCGCGAGCCTGCTGCCGGGGGCATCCGCTACACCCATGCTCGCATCGACCGTGTTCCCTTTGTTGGTTATTCGTGCAATATATTTGTTAGCCGCAGTTTTGGTGATCTTCGCCTCAACGTTGAACTTCTCGTGAAAAAAACGTTCGTATAGCTCGGTTGGAACCCATGTGCTACCCAGCGAAATTTTTATCTGCGGTAACGGAACGTCCAGCGGGATGATCTTCGACAATGCGCGGATGTTGGCGTTGAACAGGCCGTTTTCATTGGCCTGTTCTGCCTGTAATAATTTGTCGCGGACATTGCCGGATAGGTATTCGCTGCGTTCCTCAACAAGACCTGTAACGGGGTTGATATATGCAAGTTCCTGCGTAAGCATTGCATCTTGTACGTCCTCTTGCGACTTATGGAGTAATTCGGCGATGTAGGGCAGGTCGAGGCGGCCACGGTGATAAAGCGAAAGTGCGATTGCATCTTTCTCGTTTTCGGCTTTTGGCTGACGTACTGGCTCAATGACCCTGCGAGAGAAAATATCAGACTTGGTTATGGTAAATCTTTTCTTTTCACCCGGATTATTCGATTCTTCGACATTTTCAATAGCTGCGATTGCGGGATAGTCTACGTCGTCCCGCAGAAATGTAAGGCTTGTATTCTTTGAAAGTGTACCGTACCGGTGGGTGAATTTGGTGTAAAGATTATTAAGTTCTGCCCGTAACCGTTCGATATTCGGCAGGTCTTTGTTTTCTGCATCGAGTAGGTCGTATATGGTCTTTTTAAGCTCCAAATACTCTTTCAATACTACGGTTTTACTACGGCCCTTTACGTTCTGGCGGTTCCAATCCACAGGGATTGCAGACCCGAATTGGACTATATGCGGTTTGCCGTCGATCAGCGTAAGGGCACCCTCTTTGGTGCCATCTGGGGCTATCATAGTCCGAGTTTGTTCCGGAACCGAGGGGGTTACGGAATACAGATCAGTCGGGAGTGACGCGATGAATTGTTTTATAACTTGGTTTTGGTCGATAGCCACAACCGGAATGCAGCGCTGCTCGGTGGGACGGATTTCTACACCACTTTCGAAGCCGAACCGCATCTGCCCGGCCATGAACTCGGGATGATCGAAATAATATTTGTTGTAAACCATCCGTGCCGTGGCATCTTCGCTTGTAAATCGACCTTTATCATTTTTGACGTACTTAATATATGGAGCCTCGCGCTCCAAAACCGTGGTCTGCATATTCGCCGCGTATGACGACTGCCCGGCCTCGTCCCGTTTACGGATGATGATGATGTCTGCGGATGTTTCAGTACCCGCAGCTTGTTTGAATGTCGCTGTATTCAGACGTACAGCCCCGATAAAATCGGCGTTGCCGTCGGCAACGACCCAGTTACGCAGAGCTGTGCTGCGGTCGAGCGTGCTGGTGGCGGTGATGAACACCCCCAGCCCGCCCGGTTTGAGCTTGCGTACACTTTTGGCGATGAAATAGTCGTGAATGTCGAACTTGGCCGACAGGTCTTTGTCGAACGTGTCGTGTACTTTGATCGCCCCGAACGGCACGTTCGTAACGATCAGGTCGTACCGATTATTGGGGATGCGCTGCTGTTCGAAACCCTCAACCCTTACGGTTGCATCCGGATAGAGTGCCCGCAGGATGCGTCCGGAAATCTCGTCGATTTCTACACCCGCAAGGTTGGATTTTGCACTCAACGCAGCAGGCATAAGCCCGAAAAAGTGTCCGATACCTGCCGACGGTTCCAGCACGGAGCCACCGGCGAATCCAAGCCGCTCGATCATGTCCCAGACGGACGAAACGATCTCGGGCGGTGTGTAGAATGATGTAGTCGTGGATGCTCGGGCCGCCTCGTATTCCTCGGGGGTTAATAACTCTTGTAGTTCGTTGAAATAGGAATTACCCCCTTTAAATACGGATGATAAGCCGCCCCAGCCCGTGAATTGCTCCAATACGGCCTTTTCGTCGGCAGTTGCTTCGCGTTCCTCGGCTTCAAGCTGTTTTACCAATCGGATAGCCGACAGGTTCGCTTTGATCTTGCTGACCTCGCCGTGGGGCGCGATGTCGCGCCCGCGCTCTATTACATGGTTTCGGCTATTTTTTCCAGATCGGCGACGATCTCGGCCATCTGTTCCTCGCTGATCGTGATTGGCTCGGGTTCCTCCGGACAGTAGTCCGGTTTCAGACGTTCCCGGAACAGTTCTTCGACTAACTGCGGGTCGCTCCCGTTCGCCAGCGCCGCTTTCTTCCAATCCAACGCTTTGTCTACGGTTTCCTCTATCCACGTTACCAACTCCCTCGGTTCCTCGCGGTACATACGCAGAAGCATCCCCGGCAGGTATTCGGCCATTTCCCAAAGGGCTGTCCGGGCCCATTCGGTCTGTATTGTTCGCAGGGTTTTCATGGTTGTTTGGTTTTGTGCCGTCCGAGGCATCGGGAGTAGTGGGTTCCGGTGCGTTCTTACGGCGAATATATGAATTTAATTCGTTTTTAGCAAGTTCGGCCATTTCACCGACGGTAATATCTGCCGGGGCATAGCGGTTTGGAGCATCGAGCAGGTATGATTTTGTGGTCGTGCAGACACGGTATAGGATGGGGCTACCGGCTCCTAATATATCTTCAATTACCAAATCATCAGTATAGTCGCTACTGGCTATATATCCAGAGGGATGAACGGGAATATTTATGTATATTCCGTATTCGGAATCCGCCGGCAAGAGCGTGATGGAGCCGTCGCCGCCTGCCGGTGCGATATTAGTTTCGGCATATAACGTCTTACCTTTTTTGTCTGTTTTATGTTCCCAGCCCAGCGCCTTTACGAGTTCTTTACTGAACTGCGTAAGGTCTTTGCGGAATTTTTTCTCGGGCCGCAGATTGCCGGTTTCGTGTATGTCTTTCTCCGTGGTTCCAGTAGTGTCATAGCGGCCTGCCAGACGGCGCTGTGTGTCGGCTTCGGGGACTATGGCCGGGCTCGGTGCTGCTCCCTGTCCTGCCGCAGATTGCGGCTTGTCGAGGCTGTCCAGATCAAAGTGCATCACGTCGCTGTATGTGTCCATTTGCGCGGTATATTCTTCCATGCCCGGCATGTGGAGTGCGCCTACATAGGTCGGCTTGAGGTAAGGCCGGATAGCCTCCCCCAAATCGGCGAGCATCCGCCGGGCATAATCCGCGAATCTTCGGGCCCCGGCCTCAACATGGAACGCAGCCATTTGTGTACCGATAGCGAGTATTTCGGGGTCGAATCCGGTGTTAAGCTGGCCGAGCTTGGCCCGCATCTGCCGTTTCAATTCTTCGTATCGCTCCGACGTTACCAGCTTGTTCTGGGCTCCGTACTCGGTCGGCTTTTCTGCGGCATTGTATTCTGTATCGCTTTTTTTCTCTGCACTTACCGCCGGGACGAGGTGTCCTGCGTTGTTGCCGGTGTATGTTTCGGGGGCTGCTGGCATGTCATTTAGAGGGGCCGGTGTTGCCTGCATGTCGGGGCGCTTCTGCTCGGCTCGGAATGCTTCTGCATCCTCAGAGGTGTTGAATAGAAAACTACGGGTGTAACTGCTATAATAGCCGTCATGTGCTTTGGCCCTTTTTTTCAGATCGTCGAATATAGCCCGCTCTACCCGGTCGGCCAGTTTTACGGAGTAGAGTTCGGCCCCGGTTTTGGAGTGTCGTGTATGTTCTGTTGGCTTGAAGATCGAACTTTGCTCCGTCGATGGGCTCGTAGCTTTCATGCTGGCGCTGGCTTGGGCGGCCTGCATTTTCTCTAATTCCGCAAATATGCTGTGGCGGGATGTGAGTACTTGTTTCCCGGCATATTTCTCGGCAGCGGCATTGACCTCGGCAACCAGCTTGATAGCAGCGGTAGCGTCTTTCTTTGCCAGTCGCCGAACATCCCGCACGAATCCGGCTTTTATCAGATCATTATGTAAGATGCTGAAAACCTTATCCGGAAAGGTCTTGATTGCATGGGTAAGGTATTGGTTATATTCTGTTCTGACAGCCGGGGTAAACTCTGCATCGGTGGACTTTGGCCCGACAGGGGCTTGCGGGGCTGCTTGGGGCGTGTCATTGAATGATAGGCGTTGTTGCGCACGGTGGGCCGCAATCGCATCGGCAATGATCTTTCCTTTCGACGCTTCTACTTTGAATATGGTTTCTTGCAGGTTGTCTATTTCAGCCTGTAAAGGTTTTAGGATAGTTTCAACGACCTGCTGGGAGAAATCGCGCGGAACGTCAAACAAGTTGCCCTCTGCCGTGTTTTGCGGCTGTTCGAAAAGGATAGTTTGGTTATCCTCGTTGTATGCGCTCCCGATAGATTGCTTTTCTCTTGTGTATTGGGCCTGTTTGCGTTTGAGTGCCGCCCGGAGTTGCTCTACGGTGGCATCGGTGGATGCGGCGGCGTCCTCGGCTACCTTTCGTTCTTCGTCGGTAAGGTCGCCGGATATTGCGTCCAGTCCGCGTCCATGTCGAACTGCTCGCGGTTCGCTTTCCGGTTGTCCGAAATCCGCATCATCACCTGTTCGGGGGTCACTCCGTTCGCCTCGGCCAACGTCGCTACTACTTTCGCCATCCGCCGCAGGCGCAGGTTGCTCGGTTCTTTGCGAATTGTTGTCATTGGATGTAGTCTTTGGTGTTTGTTCTGTTGTCGGGGCTGGTTTGGCGGCCAACGCTTCAAAGTTAGCATTTTCCGCAAAATTATCCGTTCCCTCGGTAAATAAATTGTCAATCTCGGCCCATTGTTCGGGTGTAGTCTGTCCGGCCCATTCGACAAATGCGCTGTCGTATAGTAGTTCATCCTGCATTTGCGCCACCCGTGCCTCATGCTCCTGCATCTGCTCGTATTCTTCGCCCGTCATGTCATCGTATGGGTGCGGCTCGATCTGGTGTAGCTGTGCTGCGGCCATGTAAGCCTGCCGGGGTGAGTGTATGCGCGAAAGGACATCCAGAACGGCATCTTTGATCGTCATGTCGTCCATATCCCAGCGGTAGCCGTTCCCCTCGTTGTTTCCGGCCCCATACTGAAAATAAAGCCTCTCCGCATATTGGTCGGGTGTCATACCGTCGGGGGATAGGATGCCGACGCGGGAGCGACGCTCGCTCTCGCTACCGGAGAACCCCAACTCGCGGGCAAGTCCGCGCCGTTGACCGTTATCTTTCCATGCGAATTTAAGGCCGCTGGCTACGTCGCGCAGTATCACGTCCTCAATGGATAGGTAGTCGCCCAACTCCGCAGCGGGTTTCGCATACGGGGTCGGGGTTTCACGCTTGAATTTCGGAATATCGGGCCGGGGATTCCGGGCGGGAACCGCAGCGGCAGGCCCCTCGGCAACGGGCGATTGCGTGGATCTCGGCATGCCCTTACTTTTGTTTTGCAGCCGTTCCAACGCAGCGGAATAAATCTGCACTTGGTTCGCGTCTGTTGTGCCGTCGATCATACGCTGAATAGCACGCGGGGCCTCGTCTTTGCCCACGGCGGCCTGCATGGTTTCTGCGAGCCGTGCAGCTACATCTTCTTGGGGTGTAACGTCCGTAGGCATGATGTCGGCTTGTCCGCTATTCGTGTCATTGTTGCCGAGGGGTATAGCTGCCTCGGTGGGGTCTGTTTCTTGAATCTGGCTTGCGGGCCCTTTGATTGTGTGGAGCGGTGCCGAAACAAATTGTCCGTCGTCCAGTTGGAGCACATAGCTACTGCCATGTTTGCCGGTAATGCGGCCACGCACACCGTCTGTCGTTACAACCTCGTCGCCATTCGTGTACTGCGGAGCTTCGGGTGCCACAACGCGCACTACCTCGTCGGGGTCTATGCCCGCTTCGGTGCCGATCTCCATGTCCTGTCGCTGTTGACGCTTCTGGTGTTCCGCTGCGGCCTGCTGTTCGGAGATTTGTAACTGTTCTGCCGAGAACTCCGCAACGGGCGTGCTTGCGAAGCTCTCGAACTCCGCCCGGTCGATCTGTGTCGGCGTGCCCGTTTCGGTATCGAGGACGAATAATGTTCCGTCGGGGCCCTCGGTATCGAGGTTGCCGGAAAGAACGACGTAGGCTTTCCCGTCGGCGCGTTGTCCAGTGATGATGTCCTCGGTGGGACTTTTACCATCAACACCACGGTAGGCCCATGCGTTCGCAGTTTGCGCTGTCTGCTGGATTTGTTTGCCTTGTGTATCCCCGAGCTCCATGCCGTCGAGGATTTGCCGCTCGATGTGAAACCGGGTATAGTCAGCAGCGTGCGCCGCGTCAATCTGGTTGATGTTTGCCGCCTGCCAATCAATCGCGGCGAGCGCTTGCGACTGCTCGGCCATCGTCGGTTTTTGCATCGCTTCGAATACTTGCGCCCGTAAGGTTTCATTCTCAATGCTTGAAAGCGCCTTTTTCTCTTGCGTTTTCAAAACATGGTTCTTGTGGGCGTAGGATGCGACGTTCGGCAGTTCGAGGGCCGAGAACCCCGCACCCATCAGCGAGGTTGTGAGAAATGTTGTCCAGAGGTTCTCGCCGGAAAGATTTTCTTTCCAGCGTTCATGCTCCCCGGTCAGCAGCGGGGACATGACACCCCCGGCGACTTCCTCTAACCACTCGTCTACGGGGCCGTTCCAAAGTGTACGGTTTCGGAAATCGGTAAGGTACTTGCTGCGGGTATATCCCGGCAGGAAGCGGTCGAGCGAGAGTTTTATACCCAAGCGTCGCCCGATCTGCTCCACGGGCCAGCCCAGCACCTTTTTCACTCCGGCTCCGAGCTCCCCGCCGATATGCTCTGTAAATACGTCCGTGAATGAATCTGCGGCGGCCTTATACATCAGGTTGTACTGCGGTTCGAGGTGTTCGACAACCTCGCCGTTGTCCTTAACCTCGTACTGTCCCTGCGCCCGTTCATGGTAGTTTGAGTAGGTACCCGCCTGTAAGGGTGTCATTACAGCCGCGCTCGCCGTGTATTCGCCCAGCTTGCGAAGCCCTTTCCCCAAGAGCGTTTTCGCTTCCTTTTTGAGCAGCATTTTGCCGAGGGTGTTGGCTCCGCTGCTGCCGATCTTGCTGGTGGCCCCGAAGCCCGCCATATAAGGTAATGAGGCGGCAATGCCGCTGCCGACCTTTGCGCCGGTCGTTGGCCCGCCCCGTTGGGCCGTGTATTGGTTTATCAGTTCCCCATACCGGAGAAGGTCTATCATGTCCCGCTCCGTAGGTGTGAGATGTTCGCCTTTTGCGGCTTTCTTGAGCGCCCGTGTGATGGCGATATTCTCGCCTAACTCCCCAAACCCCATTGTAGCGAGGTCGCCGAGGGTGCCCCAATCGAACACCTCACGGGCAATGCCGGATGATTTGTCCCCGGCCTGCTTGTCCTTTACGGTTTTCTGGTTTAGGAGCTTCAATGCCCGCTCTGTCGCTTGCATTAGGTAGGTATCATCTCCGCCCAGTCCGGACGGACTACGGAGCGTGCTTGATTTGGCTTGAGCGATAAATGCCTTTTTCCATGCCGGTATATCAGCTTCGATTGCCTCGTCAAAGGGTGCCAGCATCTTTGTCCTGTTGGCATCAGCCCGCTGTCGGGCTCGGTCATAGATCGCCCCTAACTGCTGTTGTAAACTCTCTTTAATAAGCCCCTCGTATACCTCGTTATCCATATCCGGGGTGCGCTCCGGGAGTGAAAACGGCTCAAATCCGGCGTTATCGTCCTGCTGTAAGGCTGTCTGCATAAGGTCTGCCGGTGCAACGTCCGGCAGGTTGTCTCCAGACGGAGCATCTTTGCGTTTGCGGGTCTTTCCCAGACCGGAGATCGCATTAAGCTGTTCGAGTTGTTCAGGTGTGAGTTCGGGGAGTGGCATAGCTATTCGTAATCCAGATAGTAGTTGATAATTTGTTGGTCGCTGTAACCAGCCTCACGCATCCGTTCAGCCTGCGGAGTTTCCAGCACTTTGCGCACATCATTCGAAACCGGGCCCGCGATATAGCGTTTCTCGGGGCGGAACAGGAGCCCCAGATCGGCAGGGGCTTGCGGCTTCTGCTTTACGCCGTTCAGCTTGAGGTAGACGGCACGTAATATCTGGGCTTTCTGTGCCGGTTTGAGCTTCCCAAAGACGAACTGCGGTACCTTTTCACCCGTGTATGTCGGTTCTTTTGTCGGGGTGCCATCTTCGGGAATTATACCCATTTCGCGGCCTTTCTCGTATAGCAGGCTTTCTTGTGCCGGATTGAGCCTTACGACGGTCTGTTCGTCCCGATCGAGGAATTGAACGGCGGATTTATCCGCTGCCGCAGCAGATCGGGCGCTGGCTGCCGCTGCCGAAGCTGCGGCCCGCACTTGGGCTGCTTTGATGTTGTTTTCGCCTCGTAATTTTTCGACTTTCATTTTATCGTCCAAAGTATCGGCTCGTTTCTCTTTTTCCTGCTGGGCTTTCCAGAGGTTGCCGATCAATGTGTCGTATTGCTTTTGGGCCAACGTGTAATCCTGCCCGGCGGCGGTAGCGTCCATGTTGGCGGCTTGCTGCTCGCCTTGTTGCTGGCCCATAAGTGCCCGCAGGCGTAACTGTTGGTATTCTCGGTTCTGGCTGTTGTAGAGTTTATCCCACTCGTCGATCTTTCCAAGCATCTTCATCGGAGCATCAGTGCCGGTCTTGGGAATGTAGCCCTCGGTGGCCATGCCGACAATACCCGTACCCAGCGCTGATAAGAAATTCGACCACGCCGTGATCTTTGCCGCCTTTTCCGCGCGTTTTATCCGGTCGGTGTCCTGCTGGGGCTTCATCGTGTCGATGAAGGCCAAAATCGGGTTCTGGCCGTCCCGGTACAGGTCGGTAGCTCGCTGGCGTTTCTGCTCCCATGTGGCGCGGCGTTCGTCGGCTTCTTTTTGTCGCCGCTGTATCTCGTCAGCAATCGAGAATACCGGTGTGGTTGGCTTCTCCTGTTCCATACTATTTCCCACCTGCAAAATTTGCTAAACCGCCGCCGGAACCGCTGCCCATACCGTAGAGCATGGCTAACTGGCCGAGGGAGCTCCCGATGCCGCTAATCATATTCTGCGTGCCTGCGGCCTTGCCAAGTTGCGCTTGATAGCGCGTCCCTGTAAGGTTGTCCATGCGGGCTTGATAGTCGCGGCGCACTTGATCTTTGTGCTGTTCTCCAAGCCCCGCGATCTGGGCGAGGGTCTGCGAATAGTTTTTGTTGAGCTTGTTGGCGGCGGCAACTTTTGCCTCGTCCGTAGCGCCGCTTTTCACGGCGTTGGTGTTCATGGCCTTTAGTTCGTCCTCGTTGTAGTCCCGGATGCGTTTCAGCATGGCCCGTGAATCAGCTCGGTCGAGGTAAGGCATATTCATTTCGGAGTTGTACCACTCCTTGAGGTTCCGCTCGCGGTCGCTGAGTATCTGATCGGCCTTACGTTGCTTTTTATTGGCAGAAATGCCGCCTGCAATCGACGAAGCGACGGAAATGGCGGCCAATGCGATTAATGGAAACATAGTGTCTAAATTTTATCACTCTGTAAAATTAGCGACCGCGTGTATAAGAATTATCCTTATTTTTGATCGGAATATATCAATAAATCAGCTACTTATGTCGCGCAAAACACTCGACGACGATGAAAAGAACGCAGTCTGTGTGAGATACGTGCAGACGGGGAGTTTACGCGCCGTTGCTGCCGAGTTCGGAATAAGTGCGATGCGAGTAAAGCGGTTATGGGATAGCATAGGCAGCGACCAGCAGCAGGTAATACGGGCATCGGTCGAAGAGGTTCGGCAAGAGGTTGAAACGGTGATCGTGCAAAGCGAGCTCACCGGGGACTATCTGGAACGGGTGATACAGGCCCGAAATGCGGCAATCAACGAGCTCTACAATCGGCTGACCAATATTGTGCATCGCAACAAAATGACGGATAAGAACCTGATAGCAGCCTGTAAAACCCTGCACGACATCAGCATTGGGGCCGAGCAGCCTCAGACGGAGCCCGGCAGCCTATTTATGGTGCTGAATCAACGTATTCATAAGGAAATCAATAACAACTACTACTTACAAGATGGAACGAATGAAACAACCAGTCCCGGTGCTGGGAATCAATCGGGCGGAAACCGATCTGACGGTTAAGGACGGAAGCTGCGAAACGCTACACAACCTGCGTTATGACGCGGGCGCTTGGCGCAATGTCGAAGCGTTTCGGCGTATCGGGGCTGTGACAGATTTTCACGGTTTCGAACTACTCTATAAGCATCCCATGACGGCTGACGATCTGTATATCGCTATTGACACTACCGGAGCCGTTCACGAGGTACGCTATGCGGATGGAGCTTTCTCCTCGACGCAGACGATCATGCCCGCAGTTTCGGGCCTTTCTACCGTCTTTTCGTTCGGACATGTACTTGTTATTGTCACGGATAATAAAGAGCTTTATTTTGTATTGTATGGGGGCGAATATGTCCGCTTTGAGATGCCCGATCCACCGGATATAAGCGAATCAAAGGCGGATAAAGTTCGTTTTGGAGTTGATTTTTATTATCGTAGGTATTGGGAAAACCATGATATAAAAGAAGAATTTGCAGACGGGGACAACCTCGCGCGGCATCCGAATATAGCCCCGGACGGTGGATATTATTATACGAGAATAACCGACCGTGTGAATCAAACGCTACACCTGCCCATGTACAACGGAGAATACTGGCAGGGGGCTATTGCTCTAATGGTGGCTTATAGGATGATGGACGGAACGGTCGTTGCTAACTCTGAGTTGATGATATTTGCCTCTGACGCCGGAGACGACGGTTGGCAAGAGGATTATGGCGATGTTGTGGCCGACGGGATGCCTAACTACGTGCCGGAAAAATACAGAACGGGCATTTTCTTTGGCTGTAAGGCAAAAATTTCGCCGGGAAGCAATACGTTCTACATTGAACCGCAGGTAACAATCAAAATTCCCGCAGGAATAGATACCCGAATCGTTCAAAGTGTCGTAATATGCTCTACTCGTATCGTCCCAATTTACGATTTTGAAAAAACGTGGAAAGATAACTGGAGCCTGTCAGATCGCGGCGGTGGCGGTTATTATCAGACTTATGATTTTAGAAAATTGTTCACGGAAGATGTTGATTTAATGCAAGAACCGTTATATAGGATCAAAGAAATAGAAATCCGGGACTTTGTAGACAATCGACATTCGGAATCATTGTCTTATAATGACATGAAAAATGTCGAAAGTATGCCTGTCTACGAGCCTACACAATCACACCATACGCAAGTGGGGAAATGTTACTATGAGTACAACGGCAGGCTGCATAAGGCGAATTTACGCACGCAGCTATTCCCCGGATATTCGCGTTTTTGTTTGGGAAATGACGGCGAGGATGCTGCGAATTTTGTAACGAAAATGATTTGTACAGTGGATATTGATAACACCCGAAAGCAGGTGTGCCAGTCAATTCGAAATTTCAAACCTACAAGAATCCGGCGTGTAGTGTCATACCCCGATTACAGAGCCATTAAATTTGCGGTTTGTACCAACGATCCCGGCTCTATGGCGCAGCTTTGGTGGTTGGATGTGAACCTTGAATCCTGTAAGGGGAATAACTATGCCTATGCTATTCCATCGCCGACCTCACGGTCTAAATATCCGTCGTTCTGGATGCCCGAAACCCCGATAGAGCATGAAATCTTTGAAAAAGAGGACGATGTATATACAGAGCCTAATCGGGTACAGGTGTCGGCGTTGAACAATTTGTTTTCGCAGCCCTTTGCAAACTCGTATCGTGTTGGACTGAACGAAGAAACCATATTTGCCATTGCGACCGTCGTGGATGAACTGTCAGCCACCCGGTTTGGTGCGTTCCCGCTGTATGTCTTTACCGACCGGGGCGTGTGGTCGCTGGAAAGCGGCACCGGCGAGGTGCTCTATTCGAACATTCTGCCGGTGAATCACGATCAGATCGTAAACCCGAATACTTGTGCGGCCCTTGAAACAGTATATTATATCACCTCACGGGGCGTTCATGCCCTGCGGGGACGTTCTTCCGAGGTGATCTCCCGCGAACTGGAGCAATACCCCGGCGAACTGGCCGAGTATCTTACAGAAGCCCGTATCTATTTTCAATTCAAATACGGCGATCTGATCGTCTTTAACCGTGCCTATTCTTATGCTTATGTATATTCCATAGCAGCAGGCGTCTGGGCGACACGCGACATGGCCGGGCGAGTGCTCAACAATGACGAGGTTGTGACGGCCCATGCTCTCGCTACACTTACCGACGAGCAGATGATCGAGCCGGTCGAATGTTGGGCCGTAACACGACCTCTGAAACTCGGTACAACGGAGTTTAAACGTCTTGAAACCGTCGTAGCACGCATTATGTCGCAGGATTGCTTCGCCCATATTATCGTCGAGGGGTCGAACGACTGTAACACATGGAGCGTTCTCCGTGACGCATGGTGTAACGTTCAGGGCATGGATGCGAGGTTGCGCAGGACACCTCTATCATACAAGTTTTTCCGGCTGCGACTGCATCTGACAGCTAATTGTCGGATTTCGACCACCAGTGTCGATGTCGAGTTCTACCCGCGTTTTGTGGGACGGCTCCGGTAGAGTGTTACATTATGTTATATTATGTTCTATTTCGTCTTATTACTACTACATATATGTAAGATGCTATTAAAGTCTTGTTATATATGTTTGGTTAAAATAATAATATTTATATTGTATATAGCATATAAAAACAGTTTTTAGGAAAGGAGGTTGTGATAAACTGTTGGTTGCCCTTAAAAAATAATAACACTATCCCATCATGAAAAAATTATTATTTCTCCTAATGATTATTGGTTTTTATGCATGTTCAGAGGATTTGACTGATAATGTGCTTCCTAATCAGGATAAAGCCGCCAATAAACAGGAAATTATGACACGCTCTGCGATGTTAGCCAATGAATCTGTTGAGCCTACTGTAAAACTTGGGAATAAACTGGAAAATCCTTATTCTGTAAGGAATATGAAAGCTGCTGTAAGGGCTCTTAAAGCAACAGGTAATATAGAAATTGAGGTGCCAGAATCATCTATTCATCCCACTCATTTATACATTGAATTTTCGCCAGAATCAAAGGAACAACTTGATATTTTAAAAGCAGATACGACTATTGAATTTTATAGTTATCCTCTTGATTATGAACTGATAGGCACGGGCGTATTTGACACTGCGGGGGCCCTTGAAGATACCCAAGTCGAATCGTTATATGCCTCGTGGCCATATGGAAAAACACTGCCGTCTAATGTTCCATATTCTATACTTGAAGAATTGTATATCCCAGACGAAAATCTTGATGACGAACCTATTACACGTCCCGGTATGGTTTCTTCTAATTTTATTGAGGCTCTTGTAGATAAATCACTTGAATTAACTGGAAATATTGATACGGAACCAGAAACTCGTGCAAGTAGATATTATCCACAAGGATATATTAAAGCGTGGGATGATATAGCGCAGGATTATGTTCCTATTGGTGGTGTAAAAGTTCGAGCCCGTCGTTGGTTTACCACTCGTGTAGGATATACGGATAGAAATGGACATTATCTGTGTCGCGGCGATGGTTTTGAACGGCCTGCTAATTATTCTATTTGTTGGGAAAGTAATTATTGGGATATTAGAGATGGAAGCATTGTGCAAGCATTTTACAATGGGCCCAAACAGCGTGGATATTGGAATTTAAATATCGGAGGGGGTAAATCTTTGCGTTATGCAACGCTAACAAGGGCACTTTATCATCATTTCTTTGGGCCCTATCTATTCGATAAGATTTTGACTTTACGGAAAATTAAAATCTGTTATCGACATAAAAAAGGAGATGAAAGAGGACATTTTAAAACCCAAGCATTGAGAGGTATTCAACCGGATATAGTTATCTATGGAGAAGATGCAGGTGGTTGGCGTCCCACATACGGTATTCTTGAAACTGCATTTCATGAATTGGGCCATTGTGCTTTTTTCTATCGTGTCAATGGAAGAAATGCTTATAAAGGCTATGTAGATACGATACGAGAAAGTTGGTCTAATTTGATCGGGTGGGCAGTAACGGAAAATGAATATACCTTACGTGGATATGCCCATGAAGTGCATAAATACGAAACATTTTTCCAGCCGCCAATGTATCACATGCTTTTTGAAGTGCCTGATGAGTATAATTTCCAAAGTTGGTCGAAATACAGTATAAATACGGATTATGGCAGAGAATATACACCAATTTTTATTGATATTTATGACGGCTCAAATCAAAGGGTGTATTATCAAAAGTATAGACCAAATACCGATGCAATGATATATGTCAATGATAATATTTACTTGAACGATATTGATAAGTTGCAGCAGGTATTATATAAATCTAAGACCATCCCCCAACTCAAAGAAGCATTGAAAGAATACAAAGGACAATATGGAATAACAGATAAATCATTGGACGATTTATTTGAATTTTATTTATAACTTTGAAACATTAAAAGCCGTCTATATGCCAGTGAGTAAATTATGTCTATTTTATTTTTTAGTAATATTCTGTTTGGGCTGTTCTGACAATAGCAGCCGAAACGAACCACCTGTATTTGAGTATGAGTTTAAAAATCAAAGCGGACATAAATTAACAATCCAGTTAATAGATGAATATGGTAATTTTCCGAATCCGCTGATATTGGAGAATGAAGAAAGCTTTTCATGGGGAAATTCAAAACACAGACCCGGATTTTTCCCGTTTCAGGCAAAGGAACTTTGTATATTAGAATTTGATGATATTATCCGAATCTATGCAAATCAACTACCGGATAATAGAAGCATTTTTATTGAATATGGATATCAATGTTCTGAGGTTTCCGATGGCTTATCATTGGCAGTCTTTGTGTTCACAAAAGAGGATTACGAATACGCTCTCGAACATGCAATAGATTAATGTAAGACAACGGCTGGCGTTTTGCCAGCCGTTGTCTTTTTGTTGTAGTTGATTATCCCGATTTTTGTCCGTTCGATCCGGAAGCTAACCCATGTTTTCATTTTCCACGGGAACCGCCCCGGGCGAGGGTGTCGGCAGTAGGACGTTGTACGGCATTGCATTTGGCCCGCTGACTGTCCCAGAGGCGGAACAGCAGACAGACCATAGCCGAAATAAGGGCGGCGATCACGCCCGAAACCAGAAAAACAAGTGTTTCATTCATAGCTTTGATTTTTTTGTGGTTAGAATAATTTTTGTGTTACGACAGGGGGCGTATAATTACACCAAACGCACTCCTGTACGAGCGTCCCGCTGCCGTTTACAACGGTAGAACGTAGGTTGTTTCGTTTTCTGGGGAACCGCACCATGTACCAATCGCCGTATAACTCCTGCATCAGCGGGCAATCATAACTGCTCACCATTGCGTAACCTTTAATCGAGTGGAGCCGCGCCGCCAGCGCCCGGTGATCGTCGTCCGTGAAATCGAAATGGTAGTCGTTCTGGGAGTTTCGGGATGCCAACGGATAGGGCGGGTCGCAATAGAAGAACGCGCCCGGAAAGTCGAGCCGGTCGATACAGTCGTCGTAGCTGGTATTGGTGATCTGGAAATTTTTGCGGATCTCGGCGGCTACTGTATGCAACTTTCCAATTCCGTTATTCCACCGGCTAATCGTTTCTCCGCCTTGAGCGTTTACGTGCTGCTTGGTCATATGCCAGCCTTTCGATTGTGCTTGGGCCCCTAATCCGTAGAACGATTGCCGGGCCCGGACATAGAAGCGTCGCGCCTGCTCGATCTTACCCGAATTTGTATTGCCCCAGCTATTCAAATATTCCAGTTCCGAGTGGGGCGTGAGTGATAATCGTCGGATAAGTTCTTCTTCATGGTCGCGCAGTATCTCGAAAAAGTTGGTTATTTCCCCGTTGATCTCATTGGCTGTCCGTATAACCCGGCCCCGATAGTTCAGCGATACACAAAGGGAGCCGGCGAAAAGGTCGATCAGGTGCGTAAAGTGGGGCGGAAAATTGTCGTAGAGGTATTCTAACCAGACGAATTTTCCTCCGAAATAATTAAATGCGATCAGTTTATCTTTGTTACCGCTCATATTTTTTCGTTTTCACGGGGTGCGTTAATCTCCGAAATCTCGTTTACAGTTGCAATAGGTTATTCTTGGATTGGCCCATTGCCCTTGAAACCATTTCCACGCAGGGTCGAACTGACCGCTATTATCTCTATATAGCATGGCAAAGGGCATAAACCCTGCCCGCCATGCTTCGCCCATCCGTTTATGGGCTTTCTCCATTGTGTCACCTTTGTAGCCGATCAGTATGTAGCAGCGCAGCGCGTGATTGGATTTCGAAAATCCTGCATCGGTCAGCATCTTACCTGCTTCTTGCAACGGTTCCAGATCGTTCGGTGTGTCGTAGGCGAAAAATAGCCTTTGGGGGTGTAGTTGGTATAGCTGCGCGGCCATTTGAGAGGTCATAAGGGCGGCTTCTAATCCGCCCGTGAATATAGGCCGATGTGGTTGTCTGGCCAACATGGAGAATACCTCGTCAATGTGTCGGGGAGAGCAGGCCAGTAAATTATCATCCGAGACAATCCAGCCGTCCGTAACAGGTAGTTCCCGAAGCTGGCCGCCCTCACGTTTGGGAACAGCGCAGAACCAGCAACGGTTTGGGCAGCCGCGCGAGGTGATAACGTAGCCTTTCTTTAGGTACATGCCCGGTATAAAGTCCCCGCCCGGCTCGTTGAGGGCTGGGCCGCCGACTTTCACCGGCGCAACGCAAGCCCATTGTTTCGCTGCCCATTCCGCCCATTTGAGGTGCCATGTAAAGGCGACCGAGATGTGCACCTCGTCGGCCTCGTCAAAGAGAGACGGTATTGCGTTGATGCGCACCAGATCGTCGTCTGGTGTAGCATGGGTTCGGGCTGGGAACACGCGGATAATACGTTTCATATATCGTTAAAGTCTATTGTTCTCTGAAACCTCAACATTCCGAAAAACTCCTTTGCGGACGTGTTCGATACCCACCAATTAAAAATCTCATCTGCTGTTGCTTGATAATTATTCATATAGCCATTATTGTCGATTAGATGTTGGATACTGCGTTTAATTGCTTTTTCAACTCCGGGATAACGCATGCGATCTTTGGCTTTAATTTTTGTTGATGCCATTGGACAGAATATGCAGCCTATACGATGATAGCCCTCGTCATAAAGTCGGCAGTATGGTAAGCCTTGTCCACGAATTAAATTCCAGACATCAGCATCCGACCAGCGGAAAATCGGCGAAAGCATAATTTTGTCTTTGCCGTTCACACACGCGAAGCTGCGATCAGATCGTCGGTTGAATTGGTCGAGGCTCCCGCTGAATTTATGACCAGATACCTCTAACTCGTTGCGTGCTGCCCGGCGGGTACTTTCTGCTGCTCGGATGCCCAAAAGTGTGACGGTTCCTGCTCCTGCCTGTTCTTTTAGATAAGCACAACAGTACCGAACATGCTGTAAAGGGAGCATCTGTTTCTTTACGATCAGATCGTAAAAGTTGATCGTCGGGCGGTGTAACACCACGTCGGGATAGTTGGCCCGAACAAACTGCATGAGCTCCGGCGGGTCAATAGTTGTTACCTGCATGTGGGCTTTGAATTTGACCCCGGCCATCTTTGCGAGGTGGTATAATACCATACTATCTTTCCCGCCGGAGAATGCTAAATGATAGCCGTCTGGGGACATGCGTAAGGCCAACGCCTCACCACGTCGGAGAAGTGCGATGGAATATGCGATCTTATGTTCGAGTGCACTCATTTCGTTTCTTAAAGGAGCCCTGCCACGAGGACAGGGCTGGAGTTTTTACTTACCCTTTTCCACGACTTTTTTAAAGTGGGGGTAAGGGCGGAATTGGGGTACACGTTTCGGAGGAATAGAGAGTTGTTCCCCTCGTGTGATGTTTCGGCCTACTTTGGCTTTTCGCTCTTTCGGCTGAAAAACACCGAAGCCACGCAGAAAAATGCGCTGGCCATCGGCCACGCTACTTTGAATGATTTTCATAAAATCTTCTACGACCGTAAGCACCATCTGGGCGCTCAAATCTCGCTTGTCCGCGATTAGGTCTACTAACTCTTTTTTTGTCATTGGCTTGGGTTGTTTTTTAGTTAATGATTTATGTAAGGGCGTGACGCCTTTATTTGTTTCGATATAGCGCACCGGGGAGTGGCATAGTCCGGGCCTGCGGTTCTGCCGACATAAACTATCCCGGCTCGCTCCAACTCGCGCATTTCCCACTCTATGATGAACACGGGCCATCCTGTACGCTGGGATATTTCCAACGACAGGGCTATTGTCGGATGGCGGCGTGCCGCTCGTTTTTCTTCAACAATTCGGCATATTGTGTCGTACAGTTCTGTCATATCTTCTGCTTTCGTTGCAATACAACATCCATCCGGGCAAAACTGTTGAATGTGGCTATTGCGCTGGTGTGGGCGGTTAATACGTTCCGGCGATTCGCTATGCTCTCCATAAGCCGCTCGACATCGTGCCAGTCGGTTATTCTGTCCGTGATGCTGCGGCAGTTGTCGAGGGTCAAAGGCCGTTCAAATTCCAACATGATCGGATAGTGGCGACGAACCCAGATATACATTCGTTCGTGCTTGGCGAGTTCGTTCCAACTGCGGTTGAACATGGCAAGGGCCGCCCGGTCGTTTTCGATTTGGTTTTCCCCTTTAACCCCTTTCCATTTTTCACTATGTGTATGTAGGTTTGTTTCTGAATTATCATCTGCTTTATTATCTTCTCTTTCTCTATTGTCGGAGTTAATAGCCGTTTCTTCGGAATTTTCCGGTACAGCTTCCGCATTGTTCGGTGGAAATTGGGTTTGCTGTGCATTTCTTCGGATAGTTTCGTCAGTTTTCGCCCGTCTTTCCGAATTTTCGGGTATTCTTTCCGCATCTTCGGTTATTTCTTCCGAAGAAATGAGGGATAATGCTGCATCTATACCGCCTTTACGCCGCAAAACGGTCATAATGTCGAGGTAGCGGGCCTGTATGCCTTTGGATGTCAGTAAGCCTTGTTGCTTGAGTATTTCGCGGTCAAATAGGCCGAGGTCTATGCAGTCGTTGTATATAAGTGTCGTGCGCTCATCGTCGAGCAGGCAGGTGTCGGCGATGTCGGCGATCAGATCGTCGTCCGCAGTAACATAGTACCCTTTGTCCCGGTAGATTTCACATAGCAGGGCGAGGTAGACAGCCAGCCCGTCGTTTTGCCATCGACGCATCAGCCGTTTTAATTTCCGGTCTTGGAAGATGTCGCAGTCCATCCGGAAATACACTAAACCCCGTTTTACGTTTCTGCCTGCCATGTTATTAGCGCAATTTTCCTTTGTTGTAAAGTTGCTTTACGGTGTCGAGTTCGATTCGGGAATAGGTTACTTTCGTATTCCCGGCACCCGGTTTTATACGGGTTATCCAGCCGCGATTTAACCACGTTCGCACGAGGCTCTCTCCGTAGACACGGAACGCTTCACGCTGTGAAATTTCGTCCTTAATCAGCCCCAAACGGTTGAGGGCGATAGAGGCACCCAGCGCGGCGCTTTCCATTATCAGGTTCTTCTGTTCGAATAGATCATCCATAGTTTTGTGTGTTCACCTGTTCGGCATCTTCAGCTATTCGGAGTAGCCATTGATAGTGTCGCAGGATGTCGGGCCCAAATTGGCAAGTGTCGATGGCTTGTCCGTCTTTCGCTATTGTTCGAATTGCGTGTGACAGATCGACAATCACCCGAACGCGCGGGGTGATTTCGTGTGTGATTGTCTGCCAGTCACAGTCAATCTTGATATGCCATTGAGTTTGCATAAGGGCATGGGGGTTATTCTCCGAGTTCGAGGCTCCGGAACAGTTGTTGAATTTCTTTGCGAGAAAGACGAGCTCCATCCTGCTGGTGGGCGGTGCAAAGGATGTAGAAATGATCGCCTTTTGAACGTGTGCGGAATTTCAACCCCTTACGGCCCATGCGCGGTATAGCGTGCCGGGCATTGGTTAATGCTTGTCCCTCTAAAGGGAATCTTTTAATCTCCCCGCAGCCAAATCCCCCTAAAATATCACTCCATGTTCGAGGTAATTCGCCCTGTTTGATGTGCTCGTAGTCCATTTTGTATATTTGTTTTAGGTTGTGTGAAATATGTAAAAATCACATTTTTGCGGTGACTATAAGGTACAAAATGAAAAGATAGCATACAAGCAATTTAAAAAGGTCTCGACATATCTAAAAGACTGACAATCAAATAAAATGCGCCTGCTGCTTTTTAGGGCAACAGGCGAAAAAATGAATTTTAACAAAGAGGTTTATCGGGACGCTATAAGTCGTTGCCCCAATGTGCTGGATGGATTGTTCGGGGCAATTAGGGTAATCTGCTGGGTCTGAATTGTGTTTTTAATGATTGTATTCACTCGATTGCTGAAAATGCAGTCGATTACAAGCCTGTTGGCTTGATCGACGACATCCCAATCCTCGGTAATGTATATGTGAGCCAGTTTTGATGCGCTGCGCGGAGAGTGCCCGAGCGCGAAATCTATAATATCATCCCGGATACCGCAGTAGTTCCATGCAAAGGATGCCCATGTTCGACGGAAAGTGTAGGTTTCTAAATCCTTAAATCCGATGATCTTTCCGATCCGTTTAAGCCCTATGTTCGCTGATCGGTTAAAGTTATTTACACTCTTGTATAGCCTATGAAAGTTGAAAAGGCGAACCCCGGTCGGATCACGGTATTTTTCGATCAGCGGCATTACCTCTGGCTCAATACGGATATTGACCCGTGCGTTGTCTGTTCGGCGATTTTTGGTCTTTTTCCTATTGTATATAAGGCGTCCGTTTTGTATTCCCTTTGCTTCGTATAAGTCTACGGTATTTATTCCGATGAGCAGGAACGTTAGGATGCCTACATCCCGGCCTAAATCCTGTAAATTGCAATCTCCTTTGCGTACAAATGACGTATCATCTGGGATGGTAAGTAGTTTTCTGAATTGTGCTAAACTCAAAGGCTGTTTGTCTGTTGTCGGGATGGGTGGCTTTTTCACCTTTGAGAACGGCGAGAGTTGAATGCGGATAATCCCCAAATCTTCATCGTTATATTCCCTTTTAGCTGCATTATGCAGGGCTTGTAACGTCGAAAAATATAGAGAGGGTGCCCGACGGCCTTTCTTATGGCCGGGGCGCGGTGGTTCTTGAATAAGAAAATCTATAAATCTGCCGACGAATTTAGACGTGATTTCCCGAATGTCTAAATTATCCCGGCCAATGAAGCGCCGGAGCGCACTTAACGCCGTTCCGTACATAGTGGCGTTTTGTATGCGCCCCGTTGCCTTGAGCCGCTCTATGTGTAATTGGCCATAAGCAAAGAAATCCAATTTGAAATTTTCCTCGTCTTTGAAATTCTGGATTAATTCGACGATTTGCCCGACATCCATCGTGTCGATCTTATCGGCGTATTTGTTGCAGACCTTTCTATACTTATCAATTATAGGACGGGTATCATCAACATACGAGGTTCCCCGTTTGAAATCGAATTTGTCGTTTACTTCTGCTGCGCTGGCGTAGTAGGGGGTCGGCAGATACCGCGATTGTTTATTGTGAGTGATTCGAATTTTCACTCTGAACGTCCCGTCTGCTCTTTTGTACGGGGGATGAATAACGGTTTTAAAAGTCGGCATAAGGCAAGAAATTTTTATAAAACTATTAGAAAACTTCTTACAGCAAATGTACCTTTCAACTGCTGATTATGCAACAAAAAAACAGCGTCCGAACATAATTCGAACGCTGTTAATTAGTTAAAAATCAGTGCAAATGAATGATTTGCGTATTTTTTGCCGTTTGGCCTCTTTTTGCGATTAGCAAACTGGTGGTTTCAGCCACTCACCCAACTCTCCGGGCAGCTAAAACTAAATATTGCTATCGTTAAGCGGGACAAAAGTAAATCAAAAAAGGGGAATTACCAAATAAAAACCGGAGAAAAGTTTTCGCCCTGCATTCTGCCGGGGGAGGCCCCGCGGCATGGAGCCCCCGTGGCCGAAGGCTGCGTCCCGCCGATACGGCCTGTCGGCGGCGGCATCCGTTGCACGGGCGTCGAAAATTCACATCTCTTTTTTGCCGTTTTGCCTGCTCTGGTGTCGGATTTGCTTTGCCGTATTATGAAATTGCATTTAGATTTTGTACCTTTGTGTGATATTTCGCTCATAATGGCAGAGAAAGATAAAGACATACTGGAGAATATAGGAGAGCAGGAATACAAGTACGGCTTCACCACGGACATCGAGACCGAAACCATCGGTAAGGGTCTGAACGAGGAGGTGGTACGTCTGATCTCCGCCAAGAAAGGCGAGCCCGCGTGGATGACCGAGCGGCGCGTGGCGGCTTACCGCCACTGGCTGACGTTGGAACCCCCGACGTGGGCGCACCTGACGATTCCCGAAATAGATTTTCAGGACATCATCTATTACGCCGCCCCCAAGCCGCAGAAAAAACTCAATTCGATGGACGAGGTCGACCCTGAGCTCAAACGCACGTTCGACAAACTGGGCATCCCCCTCGAAGAGCAGATGGCGCTGGCGGGCGTGGCGGTCGACGCCGTGATGGACTCGGTGTCGGTCAAGACGACGTTCAAGGAGGTGCTGGCCGAAAAGGGCATCGTCTTCTGTTCGATCTCCGAGGCGCTGCGCGACTTCCCCGACCTGGTGAAGAAATACCTGGGCAGCGTCGTCCCCTATACCGACAATTTCTATGCGGCGCTCAATGCCGCGGTCTTCTCCGACGGTTCGTTCTGCTACATCCCCAGGGGTGTCCGCTGTCCGATGGAACTGTCGACCTATTTCCGTATCAATGCGGCTGGGACGGGACAGTTCGAACGTACGCTGATCGTGGCCGACGAAGGGGCTTACGTGAGCTACCTCGAAGGCTGTACGGCCCCGCGCCGCGACGAGAACCAGCTGCATGCCGCCGTGGTCGAGATCATCGTCGAGAAGGACGCCGAGGTCAAATACTCCACGGTGCAGAACTGGTATCCCGGCGACAAGCAGGGGCGGGGCGGCATCTATAATTTCGTGACCAAGCGCGGCATCTGCCGCGAAAACGCCCGCCTGTCGTGGACGCAGGTGGAGACCGGCTCGGCCATCACCTGGAAATACCCGAGCTGCATCCTCGCGGGCGACAATTCGGTCGGCGAGTTTTACTCGGTGGCCATGACCAACAACTTCCAGCAGGCCGATACGGGTACGAAGATGATCCACATCGGCCGCAACACCCGCAGCCGCATCGTCTCGAAAGGTATCTCGGCGGGGCGGAGCGAGAACTCCTACCGCGGGCTGGTGCGCATGGCTAAGGGGGCGGAGAACGCCCGCAACTATTCGCAGTGCGACTCGCTGCTGATCGGCGACAAGTGCGGCGCGCACACCTTCCCGGTGATCGACAGCCGCAACCGCACGGCCGTGGTCGAACACGAAGCCACCACGTCGAAAATTTCCGACGACCAGCTTTTCTACTGCAATCAGCGCGGGCTTTCGACCGAGGATGCCGTGGGACTGATCGTCAACGGCTACGCCCGCGAGGTGCTGGCCAAACTGCCGATGGAATTTGCCGTCGAGGCGCAGAAGCTGCTTTCGATAAGCCTCGAGGGTTCGGTCGGATAACCGGATATAAATAAAAAAGGAAAGATATGTTAAGCGTAAAAAATCTGCATGCGTCCGTCGACGGCAAGGAGATCCTGCGGGGCATCGACCTCGAGGTCGGAGCCGGCGAGGTGCATGCCATCATGGGCCCCAACGGTTCGGGCAAGTCGACGCTCGCGGCGGTGCTCGCGGGCAATGAAAAGTTCACCGTCACCGAAGGTTCGGCGACGTTCCTGGGGCAGGATCTGCTGGACATGCCGATCGAAGACCGGGCGCGCCTCGGCCTGTTCCTCGGCTTCCAGTACCCGGTCGAGATACCGGGCGTCACGATGGCCAATTTCATGAAGCTGGCCGTGAACGAACAGCGCAAGTTCCGCGGCGAGGAGCCGCTGACGGCCGCCGAGTTCCTGCGCCTGATGCGCGAGAAGAGCGCTGTCGTGGAGCTCGATGCGAAGCTCACTTCGCGTGCCGTGAACGAAGGCTTCTCGGGCGGTGAGAAGAAGAAAAACGAGATTTTCCAGATGGCGATGCTCGACCCGAAACTGGCGATCCTCGACGAGACCGACTCGGGACTCGACATCGACGCCCTTCGCATCGTCGCCACGGGCGTTACGAAACTCCATACGCCCCAGAATGCCACGGTGGTCATCACGCACTACCAACGCCTGCTGGACTACATCGTGCCCGACGTGGTGCATGTGCTCTACAAGGGGCGCATTATCCATACGGGCGACAAGACGCTGGCCCTCAAGCTCGAAAAGGAGGGCTACGACTGGCTGATTAACGATTACAGGGAATGACGGCGCTTTACGATATTATCCGCGGGTTCCGCACGGCCGAGGGCGAAGTGTTTCGGGTTGCCGGGACGGAAAGCGAGCCTTTCGCTGCGGTCGATCCCCGGCGTATGCGTGTCGAGGTTGCGGCGGGGGCTTCGCTGCGGCTGGCCGTGCTCCATACTTCGCCCGAGGTGTCGGCCCTGGAGATCGTGCTGGAGAAGGGCGCACGCTTCGTATTGACCGAGTTATTCGTTTCCGAAGCCTTTGCGGAGGTGACCGTGAAACAGGCTGCCCGCAGTCTTTGCCATATCACGGCGGTGCAGCTTTCGAGCGCCAATGCCTCCTATACGGTCGATCTCGACGGGCCGGGTGCCGAAAGCCTGTTGGGCGGAGCGTTCCTCGCCGCCGGGCAGGAGCATTGCGTCGTCAGGCTGCGGACGAACCACAACGTGCCCGACTGCCGCAGCAACTCTTATATAAAAGGTGTCGCGGGCGGTACGGCCGTAGGGGAGTTCTGCGGGCTGGTCTATGTGGCGCCCGACGCCCAGCGCACCGATGCGCAGCAGCAGAACCGCAACATCCTGCTGAGCGAGACGGCGCGTATCACGACCCAGCCCCAGCTGGAGATCTATGCCGATGACGTGAAATGCTCGCACGGCGCGACGGTGGGACAAATGGATTCCGAGGCGATCCTCTATATGCGGCAGCGCGGCCTGAGCGAAGCCCAGGCGCGGAGGGTGCAGATCGAGGGCTTCGTGGGCGATGTCGTACGCCGCTGCGGCATCGAACCGCTGTGCGAGGCGGCGATGGAGGCGGTGGTTGCCAAACTGGAAAAATCATAACGATGTTCGACGTTGAAAAAATACGCGGGGAGTTCCCGATCCTGGGGCGCGAGGTCTACGGCAAGCCGCTGGTTTACCTCGACAGCGGCGCCACGGCGCAGAAACCGCTGGCCGTGATCGAGATGGTCGATTACCTGCAGCGCGGACTCAACGCCAATATACATCGCGGGGTGCACTACCTTTCGGAGGAGGCCACGACGCTTTACGAGGCGGCACGCGAGCGTATCGGCGCTTTTATCGGCGCGGCCGAAAAGGAAGAGGTCGTCTTTACGGCCGGCGCTACGGCTTCGCTCAATACGGTGGCCTATGCCTGGGGTGAAAAGTTCGTCCGTGCGGGCGACAATATCCTTGTCAGCGAGATGGAGCACCACTCCAATATCGTGCCCTGGCAGATGCTCGCCGAACGCAAGGGGGCGGAAATCCGCGTCCTGCCCTTCGACGACGAGGGGCGCCTGTGCACCGAACTGCTGCCGTCGCTGCTGGATGACAAGACCCGCATCGTCGCCGTTACGCAGGCTTCGAATACGCTCGGAACGCGTCCCGACCTGCGGCCCGTCATCGATGCGGCACATGCCGTGGGGGCGATCGCCGTGGTGGACGGATGCCAGGGTGTCGTGCACGGCGGTGTCGACGTGCAGGCTTTGGATTGCGACTTCTATGCCTTCTCGGGGCATAAGCTCTTCGGCCCGACGGGCATCGGCGTGCTGTATGGCAAACGTGCGCTGCTCGAAGCCATGCCGCCGTTCCTCGGCGGGGGCGATATGGTCGATACCGTGACCTTCGCCAAGACCACCTATGCCCCCGTGCCGCTCAAGTTCGAAGCCGGTACGGCCAATTTCACCGGGGCCATCGCCCTGGGCGAAGCCGTGAAATTCGTCGGGCGTTTCGACCCGGCCGAGGTCGAAGCGCACGAGGCGGCACTGCTGCACCGTGCGACCGAACGGCTTACGGCCGTTGACGGGCTGCGGATTTACGGTACGACGCCCGGCAAGTGTGCCATCGTGTCGTTCAACGTCGAGGGTGTGCATCCCTACGACATGGGCATGATCCTCGACAAGCTGGGCATCGCCGTCCGTACCGGGCAGCACTGTGCCGAACCCACCATGACGCATTTCTCCACGACGGGGATGTGCCGCGCTTCGTTCGCGCTCTACAATACGCTGGCCGAGGCCGATGCGCTGGCCGACGGCGTGGAACGCGCGGTGCGGATGCTGCGCGGATAGCGGGCCGGCCGACTTATTGAAGGATAAAAACTTAAATAATCAGGAATTAACCTATGTTCATAGTACTCGAAGGATTGGACGGGGCCGGTAAATCGACCCAAATCCGCATGTTGCGCCGTTTTTTTGCCGACAGGGGCGTCGAGAGCGAGTATGTGCACTTCCCGCGTTTCGATTCGCCCATCTACGGCGAGCTGATAGCCCGTTTCCTGCGCGGCGAGTTCGGCGGCGTGGGTGAGGTCGACCCCTATCTCGTGGCGCTGCTCTTCGCGGGAGACCGTGCCGATGCCGCCCCCCGGATCAGGGAGTGGCTCGCGCAGGGCAAGGCGGTCATCCTCGACCGCTATGTCTATTCGAACGTGGGTTTCCAGTGCGCCAAGCTGCCCGCCGGAGAAGAACGCAACCGATTGGCCGACTGGATCCTATACCTCGAATTCTGTCATAACGGCCTGCCGCGTCCCGACGTGTCCTTGTTCCTCGACGTGCCGTTCACCTTTACCGAGCGCAAACTTTCCGAACTGCGCGAGGGCGACGACCGCGAGTACCTGCAGGGCGGACAGGACATCCACGAGGCGTCGCTCGCCTTGCAACAGGCCGTGCGCAGCGTATACCTCGAAGCCGCGGCCAAAGACCCCGCGCTGCGGGTCGTCGATTGCAGCAATCCTGCGGGGGCGATGGATTCCCCGGAGGGTATTTTTGCTAAAATATGTGCCCAGCTGGCACCAATACTCGAAGCCGATGCGGAAGTCCAGGGCCTTTAAACTGCTGGCCAATGTCTGCCGGCTGATCCTTGCCTGCACGTTCATCGTGTCGGGCTTCACGAAGGTCATCGATCCGTGGGGCACCGCCATGAAGGTCAACGAGTATCTTTCCATCTACGGGATGGAATCCCTCCAGGGGGCGAGCATGGCCTTTTCGATCTGGTTGTGCGGTGCCGAGATGATGATGGGCTGTATGCTCCTCTTCAAGGTACGTATCCGCCTGATCTCGATCTTCGCCGTGCTTTCCATGCTCTTTTTTACCGCCCTCACCCTGCTCAGCGCTACGGTGATCCCCGTCGAGGACTGCGGTTGTTTCGGCGAGGCGCTGAAGCTGACGCCGTGGGAGACTTTCTACAAGAACCTGGCGCTGCTGCCGATGGCTCTGGTGGTCTGGTGGCGTTACCGCCCCGACAAGATCTTCGCCTTCAACCCCCTGGAAATCGTGCTTACCGTCACCTTTTTCTTCCTCACGATGTATCTGGGATACTATTGCTACCGCCACCTGCCGCTGATCGACTTCCTGCCCTATAAGGTCGGGGTCAATATCTGGGAGGGGATGCACGCCCCGGTCGTCGAGCCCGGCGAAACGGAGACCGTACTTGTCTACCGCAACATCAAGACGGGCAAGCTGCGCGAGTTTTCGCTCGACGACACGGCCTGGCAGGATGCCGAAAAATGGGAGTGGGTCGATACCCGGACTACGGACGAGATGCCCGCCATCCGCCCGCTCATGAGCGAATTCTCCCTGCGCGATGCCGAAGGGGATGCGACCGAGGAGATCGTGACTGCTCCTGGGCGCGTGTACCTGCTCTGCGTTACGTCGTTCGACCGCCTGCCGCGCGGTTGCGCCAAGCGGTTCGCCAAGGTCGTGCGGCGGGCCGCGGAGGAGGGTGCCCGCGTCGTCTGCCTTACCCCGCAGCCGTTGTACGGGGTCACTTACCACGATTTCGGTTCGGGGGATGTACGGTGCTATAACATAGACGCTTCGACCATGAAGACCATGCTGCGCGCCAACAACGGCATGGTGGTGCTGGAGGACGGCGTGATCCGTGCTAAAAAGAATTGTCGCGATATTCGTCCGTAGGGACATTTTGCGGCATGTGGTATGAAAGTTGACCCCGGGAACGGAGTCAACTTTCTTATTATGCGAACTTTCCATGTTTTAATCGTAGTCTTTCTCCTGGGCGCTTGCGCCCGGCGCCAGCCTGTGCCCGAGACCGTGCGTCCCGTCAAAGTCACCACGGCAGCCGGTGCGGCGGTCATCGACAAGGACTTCGCAGGGCTGGCGACGCCCGATGACGCCGTGAACCTCGCCTTCAAGCTTCCGGGGCAGGTGCTCGATGTCCCCGTCGCGCAGGGCGAAAGCGTCAAAAAGGGGGCGCTGCTGGCCGAACTCGATCCCCGGGATATCGAATTACAGGTTTCGGCCGACCGGTCGGCTTTCGAGGAGGCCCGTTCGCAGATGCAGCGTATGCAGCGGTTGTTGGAGCACGAAGCCGTATCCCGCCAGGAGTTCGAAAGCGCCCAGACCCGTTACGCACAAGTCAAGTCCGCCTATGAGAACTCCCTCGGCCTGCTCAAGGAGACCAAGCTCCGTGCGCCTTTCGCCAGCGTCGTGGAACGCAAGTTCGTCGACAATTACGAACGCGTGCAGGCCGGGCAGTCCATCGTCCGCGTCGTGAACCCGGTGACGACCAAGGTGCAGTTCACCATGCCCGAAAGCGGCCTGTCGCTCCTGTCGTTGCCTTCGACCCGCTTCGAAGTCGAGTTCGACAACTACCGGGGCGTCAGGTTCCCCGCCGTGCTGAAGGACTATGCCAAGACATCGTCCGATGCTTCGGGGTTCCCCGTGTCGCTGCGCCTTACGGATGTCGATACCGGGCGCTATTCGATTTCGCCCGGCATGTCGTGCATGGTCACGATGCAGAGCGCCGATCCCGTTACGGATGCGGTATCCCTGCCTGTCTCGGCCGTTTATGCCCCGGCCGAAGGCGGCACTTACGTCTGGGTGGTGACCGGCGGCGACCGTGTCGAGCGCCGGGCCGTGACCCTGGGCGAATTGTACGGCCGTGACCGGGTCGTGGTCGACAGCGGGGTGGAACCCGGTGAGCGGGTTGTCACGGCCGGGGTTTACCAGCTTCGGCAGGGCGAACGGGTGAGAATCTTAAACTGACACGACGATGAGCCTGCCCGAATATTCATTGAAGAACAGAAAAGTCGTTTGGTTTTTCCTTTTCGTCCTGCTGGCGGGCGGAGCCCTGGGCTTCGTTACGCTGGGCAAGAAGGAGGACTCGGTATTCGTCATCAAGAGTGCGTCGCTGGTCTGCTCCTACCCGGGCGCCACGCCGCTCGAAGTCGAACAGCTCGTGACCGAACCCATCGAGCGCGAGGTGCAGTCGATGCGCCTCGTGCATAAAATCACGTCCGAATCCTATTACGGACTGTCGAAGGTTCTGGTCGAACTCGACCCTGCGACCCGTGCTTCCGAGATACCCCAGTTGTGGGATGAACTGCGGCGCAAGGTGCTCAACATCCAGCCCCGGCTGCCTGCCGGGGCTTCGCCCGTGACCGTGGCCGACGATTTCGGCGACGTCTACGGTATCTATTACGGCCTGTCGGTCGACGGGGGTTTCACCTGGGCGGAGCTGCGCGACTGGGCACAGCGGATCAAGACGGCGCTCGTGACGGTCGACGGCGTGCAGAAGGTGAGCCTTTTCGGCGAGCAGACGCCCGTCGTGAACGTCTATGTCAACCTTGCAGCGCTTGCCAACTTCGCTATCCGCCCCGAGACGATCGTGGCGACCATCGGCCAGCAGAACACCATCGTCAACAGCGGTGAAAAACAGGCCGGGGCGCTCCAGATACAGATTCTCGAGGCCGGAACCTACAAGGGCCTCGACGATATCTCAAACCAGATGCTGACCGCTGCCTCGGGCAAACAATACCGCCTGGGCGACATCGCCCGCGTCGAACGGGGCTATGCCGACCCGCCGCAGACGCTCATGCGAGTCGACGGCCGCCGTGCCGTGGGCATCGGCATTTCGACCGAGGCGCAGGTCGACGTGGTGAAAACCGGGGAGAAGATCATCCGCGTGCTTGACGGCCTCATGCGCCAGATGCCCGTCGGCATGGATCTTACGGTGCTTTATCCCGAGAACCGCATCGCGCAGCAGGCCAATGCGACCTTCGTGCTGAACCTCGCCGAGTCGGTCGCGATCGTCATCCTGATCATCATGCTCGTCATGGGTTTCCGCGCCGGGGTGCTGATCGGCAGCTCGCTGCTGTTCTCCATCGGGGGTACGCTGCTGCTGATGCAGTTCCTGGGCGAGGGGCTCAACCGTACGTCGCTCGCCGGGTTCATCATCGCCATGGGTATGCTCGTGGACAATGCCATCGTGGTGACCGATAACGCGCAGCAGGCCATGCTGCGGGGTGTCGCGCGGCGCCGTGCGGTCGTCGACGGGGCGAATGCCCCGCGCTGGAGCCTGCTCGGCGCGACGCTGATCGCCATTTTCTCGTTCCTGCCGCTCTACCTGGCGCCGTCGTCCGTGGCCGAGATCGTCAAGCCGCTGTTCGTCGTGCTGGCCTTGTCGCTGTTGCTGAGCTGGGTGCTGGCCCTGACGCAGACGCCGCTTTTCGGCGACTTCATGCTCCGCGTGAACCCTGCCGCGCACGATCCCTACGATACGAAATTTTACCGCGCTTTCGACCGCCTGCTGGCTGCCCTGCTGCGATGGCGGTGGGGCGTCGTGGCAGGCGTCGTGGCGCTTTTTGCAGCGGCATTGGCGGTAATGGGTCTTATGCCCCAGAATTTCTTCCCGTCGCTCGACAAGCCCTATTTCCGTGCCGACGTGCTGCTGCCCGAGGGGTACAATATCCGGGACACGGAACGCAACCTGCGCACGATGGAGGAGTGGCTTCATGCGCAGCCCGAGGTGAAGACCGTCTCGGTGACGATGGGTTCCACGCCGCCGCGCTACTACCTGGCCAGCAGCAGCGTTTCGCTGCGCCCCAATTTCGGGAACATCCTCGTCGAACTGCACGACAAAGGGCAGACCGAAGCTGTCGAGGCGCGTTTCAACGCCTATGTCCGGGCGATGTGCCCCGACGTGTGGCTGCGCTCGTCGCTTTTCAAACTCTCGCCCGTGCCCGATGCGGCGATCGAATTCGGGTTTATCGGCGACGATATCGACACGCTCCGCCGCCTGACGCAGGCCGCCGAAGAGATCATGTGGCGGACGGCAGGCACGGTCAACATCCGCAACAGCTGGGGCAACCGCGTCCCGACATGGCTGCCGCTCTACTCGCAGATGAAGGGGCAGCGTATCGGCGTCACCCGCAGCCAGATGGCGCAGGGCATCACCATCGCCACGCAGGGTTACCGCCTCGGCGAATACCGCGAGGGCGACCAGTTCATGCCGATCCTTCTGAAGGACGAGAATATCGACACCTACAACCTCACCAATTTGCAGGCACTGCCGATCTTCACCCCCGCCGGCAAGGTCTACTCCATCGAGCAGGCGACCGACGGCTTCCGCTTCGAATACCGCGTCGGAGTGGTGAAACGCTACAACCGTCAGCGGGTCATGAAGGCGCAGTGCGACCCCGGCCGCGGGGTCAACACCATGCAGCTCTACGCTACGCTGCGGGATTCGGTTCTGCGCGGCGTGGTGCTCCCCGAAGGGTATTCGATGAAGGTTTTCGGCGAGCAGGAGAGTCAGCAGGAATCCAACTCGGCCCTGGCCAGGTATATGCCCCTGACGATGGTGCTCATCTTCATCGTGCTGCTCCTGCTTTTCCGCAACTACCGCGAGCCGGCCGTTATCCTGCTGATGATCCCGCTGATCTTCATCGGCGTGGTGCTCGGACTGGCCGTCACGGGCAAGGTTTTCAACTTCTTCTCCCTGCTGGGACTGCTGGGGTTGGTGGGCATGAACATCAAGAACGCCGTGGTGCTGGTCGAGCAGATCGGCGTGCTGCGCTCCGAAGGCAAGGGCGCCTACGAAGCCCTCACGGCGGCTACGCGCAGCCGAATCGTCCCCGTGGCGATGGCTTCGGGTACCACGATCCTCGGTATGCTGCCCCTGTTGTTCGACTCGATGTTCGGCGCCATGGCCGCCACGATCATGGGCGGCCTGCTCGTCGCCACGCTGCTGACGGTCTGCGTGCTGCCGGTCGTCTATGCTATTTTCTACAATATCCGCAAGTCATGAAGAATTATCTGATCCTCTCCGCACTGCTGGCCTTCGTGCCCGCCGCCGCCCAGACCTCGCTCGGCGACTACCGGCAGGCCGTGACCGAATACAGCTGGGAACTGAAGGTCGCCGCATCGAAGAGCGATGCGGCTTCCGAGACCATGGGACAGGCTCGTACGGGATACCTGCCACGGCTGTCGCTCGACGGCAGTTTCACCGCCACGGTACACCACTACGACGGGTTGGAGCGGTGGAATTTCAGCGTCCTTCCGCAACTCGTGCAGACCGTCTACGGCGGCGGGGCCGTACGTGCGGCCTACAAACAGGCCGAGCTGGGCTACGACATCGCCCTCTGCGACGAGGAATTCACGCAGCTCGATGTGCGTTATGCGGCCGAGTATACCTACTGGAACCTCTCCGCCATGGAGTTGTATGCCGCATCCATGCGCCAGTATGTCAACATAATCCGCTCGCTCAAGGAGGTCGTCGACCGCCGTTTCGCCGAGGGCTACATTGCCAAGGGCGACGTGCTGATGATCGACGCCCGTCTGAGCGAAGCGCAGTACGGGCTGGTGAGTGCCGAGCGGAACTATACCGTCGCGCTGCACAATTTCAACATCCTGCGCGGCACGGATCCCGACCTTGCGGTGGAACTTGCCCAGGGCATCCGCGATTCGCTGCC